>ENA-ORFA01000040-ORFA01000040.1-marine-metagenome-genome-assembly--contig:-NODE-40-length-66281-cov-5.097638_pt1 | contig 66281 bp, 51 predicted proteins | sample MGYA00248621_ERZ508587 | MGnify/ENA primary metagenome ERZ508587 (study PRJEB26250, sample SAMN06266239) | marine metagenome | isolation source: Columbia River Estuary | place: USA:Columbia River Estuary... | reverse complement strand
AGCACACCTGTTGGCACCACCCCCTCAAGATGGCGTGTCTACCAATTTCACCACGTGGGCAGCAGACTATCCGATTTGGAATCGGGATGCAAAGATAAATATTTTCGTTAAATGTTTGCGTAGAAATCCGAGAAACACATAACTTCGACGAAATTTTTTTGTTTTCTCATGGCACACGTCTCTACCCAAAAGATTTCACTCGCTGGTTTATTGATCACTACAGGAATTGTTTTTGGAGACATCGGTACTTCGCCGCTTTATGTTTTTCAGGCCATTACGGGTGGCGGTAAGCATATTTCTGAACCTTTTATTTTAGGTGCACTATCTAGTGTCATTTGGACGCTCATTTTGTTAGCCACCATTAAATACATCTTTTTTGCGCTCAACGCAGATAACAACGGTGAAGGGGGGATTTTTGCATTGTTCGCCTTACTCAAAAAGAGAAGATTGAAATGGATCATTATTCCAGCTCTGATTGGTTGTGCGACGCTCATGGCAGACGGCTTTATTACCCCTGCCATTTCAATATCATCAGCAGTGGAAGGCATCAATGCCATTAATCCGGACGTTCCGGTCATTCCTATCGTAGTCACGATCATTGTTTTGTTATTTATGATCCAACAGTTTGGGACTGCTGCAATTGGTAAAATGTTTGGTCCTGTAATGATGCTGTGGTTCTTATTCTTAGGTTATTTGGGCGCAATCCACATTTTAGACAACCCAGTGGTTTTACAAGCATTCAATCCTTATTGGGCCTACAATTTGGTGGCCAATGTAGACGGAGGTTTTGCGGTGTTGGGTTCAGTCTTTTTGTGTACAACTGGTGCTGAAGCCCTTTATTCTGACTTAGGTCACTGCGGTAAAGGCAATATCCGCCTGAGTTGGGCTTTTGTTTCGACCTTACTTGTAATCAATTATCTTGGTCAGTCTGCATTGTGCTTGGCGCCAGATTTTCAGGCGGTAGAAAACCAAACCATTTTTTACAGTATGGTTCCCAAGCATATATTGCCACTGGCTATTGTTTTGGCAACTGCCGCTACTATTATTGCTTCTCAAGCCCTCATTACTGGTGTATTTACTTTGATGAATGAAGCCATTAAGCTGAAGCTGTGGACCAATTTAAAGGTTAAGTATCCTTCGGAACACCAAGGGCAAATCTACATTCCATTTATCAATTGGTTTTTAATGGCTGGTTGTCTTTTGGTTATCGCCATTTTTAAAGAGTCGAGCGCGATGGAGCACACCTACGGGCTTGCCATTACTATCGATATGGTCATGACCTCCATTTTGCTCGGTGTTTTATTAATGCTCAAGTATCCAAAGGCCAAAGGATTTTATGCACTTATTTTTATTGTCTTTCTCGCAATAGAAGGAGTATTCTTATTGTCTAATTTAGGTAAGGTGGTTTCCGGAGGTTGGTTTACTTTGATCCTCGCCTCTTCGTTTTTTGCCATTCTTTACCTTTATTTCAAGGCCAAACAATTGCGTACGAGTATCACAGAATATTTACCAATGAATTCAGTGATACCTATGCTCAATGCAGTCCGCGACGACAAAGACATCGATTTTGAAGCGACCAACTTGGTATTTCCGACGCGCTCCAATTCGGTCAATAAGCTCGATCTGACGGTATACCACTCTTTGTTCTATAAAAAACCGCGCAAGGCCGGAACTATTTGGTTTTTACACCTCGATATCCTCAATGAGCCTTGGGGTGTGCACTATTCTGTGCATCAAATCATCGACAAACGCTGCTATTACGTGACCCTACAAATGGGCTTCAAAGAAGAGCACCGCATTGAGTACATGATGCGCAAGATTTACTGCAAGATGATTGAAAAAGGTGAGCTCAGCGGGGAGAGTATTTTTGAAAGCGTGCGCGGTAAATTGGATCAGGTAGACTTCAAGTTTATTGTACTAAACTCCAGAGTAGCTATGGACAACCACCTGACGCCTTTCCAAAAATTGTGCGTGAAGGCTTACCGCTTTGTCAAGTCTACGGGTCTTAAACCTGCTGAAGACTTCGGCCTAGACAAAACCAATGTTGTGGTGGATTACATCCCGATTACGGTAGCCAATCAGGTAGACCAAGAACTCATCGAAGATTTTGAAGATTACTCGCAAAAGATCTAAGATACCTCGAAATAATTGAGGTCTTTGCCGAAGGTTTCTTTGAGTTGGCTTAGGCTGAATAAAGCGAGTCCGATAAAAAATACACCCACAATGAGCGCTGACCACCCTTCATTGAATTGAAGGCTGAGTAAAAAGCTAAATAGCAAAACAACGATATTTACAGACCCTCTCACAAAATTGGGGATGGTATTGGCGGCTGTGGAGCGGATATTTGTGCCAAACTGCTCTGCTGCAATCGTGACAAAAATGGCCCAGTAACCTGTTCCAGCGCCTAGTAAAAAGCAGAGCAAATAATAGGTTGCTGCGCTATTGTTCAAGTTGTGCATATAAACCAAGAAGAACAAAGTGATTGCCAAAGAAAACCATAAATAAAGCCGCACTACCTTTTTACGGCTTTTCCACCACTGGCTCAAAAAACCTGCAATTAAATCGCCGACGCTTAGTCCGAGGTAGCAATACATCACTGCTTTGCCATTGCTGATGTCGTATACACCCAACCAGGGCCCAAAGTTATCGGCTGAGTTCATGACCAACAGGCCTACGGTATACCAAATTGGAATGCCAATGCTAATGCAATGAAGGTACTTGATAAGGTTCTTTTTATTGCCGAAGATCAGCTTTAAATTGCCTTTTTGAATTTGCTTATCGTCGTTCATTTGTTTGAAAAAGCCGGATTCAAGCGCACCGACACGCAAGAACAGCAAAACCAAGCCCATGGCCCCGCCAATCAAATACACAACTTGCCAATTGGCAGGTTTCCAGCCACTGATCGTTTCGATGATAGCCGCAACAGCCTGGCCTTCTGCGCCGATTAAAGAGGCTGCTACCGCACCGAGTGCACCAAAAGTAACCACAATCATGGTGCCGTAGCCGCGCGTTTCTTTGGGCATGAGTTCGCTAATGAGCGTAATTCCCGCGCCCAATTCACCAGCAAGGCCTATGCCGGCCAACAGGCGAATTACGACATAACTCGGAATATCCGTCACAAATGCATTGGCAATATTGGCAATAGAGTAGAGTAGGATAGATCCAAAAAGGACTTTCAAGCGGCCTTTTTTATCGCCGAGAATTCCCCAAAGGAGGCCTCCTAGAAGCATTCCAAACATTTGGACATTGAATAAAAACTTACCTTGAGCGGCCCTTTCTAAGTCTGTAGCATTCGGTAAGATGTGCGCCAGGCTTTCGGCCTTAACGACTCCAAAAAGTACCAAATCGTAGATGTCGACAAAATAGCCTAAGGCGGCTACTGAGATCAAAAACAGCACCTTGCGTTCTTCTTTCATGAAAAGGATTTATTTATCATTTTGAATGCCCAATAATACGTAATTTTAAAGAAAAATAAAGATGGTACACCACATCGGTCAGCAAAGTTCCATTCTAGGCCAATACATGGCCGAGATCAGGGCCGTAGGCGTTCAAGACGACCGTCTGCGTTTTCGACATAATTTAGCTCGAATTGCCGAAATTTTGGCTTACGAAGTTTCTAAAAAATTACCTGTATCAGCGCGTGAGGTACAAACGCCCTTGGGTACGGCAATGGTTTCCCAACTTATAGATCAGCCCGTTTTGCTCACCATTTTGCGCGCAGGTCTCGCGATGCACGAAGGTTTGTTGCGTACCTTTGATCATGCCGATAGCGCCTATATTTCTGCGTATCGCAAGCACAGCAGCCCTGCCGATTTCGAAATTGAAGTGGAATACATGGCTGCGCCTGCACTCGACAATAAAATCTGGCTGATTTCAGACCCCATGTTGGCAACGGGCAGCTCTATGGTTGCCGTTTACAATGCACTACGGTCGCAAGGCAATCCCCAACAAATTCATATCCTCAGTGCTATTGCGACCCCAGAGGCGCTCGCTTTTGTGCAACGACACTTACCCACCAATACCCAAATTTGGGTGGCGGCCATCGACGAGGAGCTCACCGCTCAGTCATATATAGTTCCCGGACTTGGTGACGCCGGAGATTTAGCTTTTGGTATTAAAATTTAAGGAGATTCAACAATGAATTGGGTAGGTTTTTGGAGCATTTATTTTTTAGCAATGCTCAAGTTTATGGTTTCTTCTTTACCAGGCCCAGGCTTTCAAATGGCTTTTTACGAAACCTGGTTGGCTTCTGTATTGGGCGCTGCTACTGCATCGGCAATATTTTATTTTGGCAGTGAACTCGTCATTCGGATTTCACATCGGCGACGTGCCACCAAAAGAGCTGCCGACCTCGCTGCGGGCAAAGAACCCTTTAATTACTACAAAGTAACCCGAACTAAAAAGTTCATAGTGCAAATGAAACGCCGTTTTGGTTTTTATGGCATTACGCTTTTTGCGCCACTGCTATTTTCGGTTCCGATCGGAAGCTTTGTGGCTGCTAAATTTTATGGAAAGCAATCCACTACTTTTCTATTCGTACTCATTGGTCTAGCGCTCAATGGTTTGCTACTCACTGCCATTGCTTATGCCATTTACTGAGTACCACCTTTTCTTTGACCTCGACCGCACGCTCTGGGACTTCGATCAAAATTCCGAAAATGCCCTGCGCCAGCTGTTTGCAACCGAAGAACTAGAGGCTCAAATTGGTGGTTTTGAGCATTTTCACAAGCAATATGTCTATCAAAATGCCCATCTCTGGAAGCTCTATGGCAAAGGGATCATCAAGAAAGATGAACTTCGCTACGAGCGCTTTCGTGCAACCCTAAAGCATTTTAAAATCAAAGATGAGGCACTTGTGAGGCGTATGTCTGATGCCTACGTGAGCATTTCACCCTTGCAAACGGCACTTTTCCCAAAAGCGCTTGAAACCCTTCAAGAACTCAAGCAAATGGGTTTCCAATTGCATATCATTACCAACGGCTTTCAAGAAGTACAATTTGTAAAGCTCGAAAATTGCGGGATGCGTGCCTTTTTTGATGTAGTGGTTTGCTCTGAGTTTGTCGGTAAAAACAAGCCAGACCCCGCCATTTTTAAGTATGCACTCAATCAAGCAGGGGCCAAAGCAGAAAAATCAGTGATGATTGGCGATGACTACCATGTAGATGTAGCGGGCGCCTTGCGCGCGGGCATGCAAGCCGTCTGGTTTGATCCGACGGCTAAAAATACCTACCACTACGAAAATTGCATTTCCGAACTCAGTTTGTTACCGGAGCTCCTACCTGGTTTGTTGTTAACCCACTAACTCTTGTCGAATCTTTTCGTAGAGGACCATTCCAGTGGCTACACCCACATTTAAGGAAGAGATGGCTCCTTTCATAGGTATCTTACAGCTGATATCCGCCATATTGATGAGGTCTTGGGTAATGCCCGACTCTTCTGAACCCATAATAATGGCGACGCTACCGCGTAGGTTGGTTTCGTGCAGAGGCACAAGTGCTTTTTCAGTACAAGCCACGATGCGCAAGCCCGATTGTTGCAAATAAAACAAAGATTGCTTGAGTTGTTCGGTTTTGCAGATTGGAATGCGGTTGAGAGCACCGGCAGAAGCTTTCATGGCATCAGAGGTAGCTAGGGCAGAACCTTTGCTCGGGATAAGAACAGCGTCGATGCCCATGCATTCTGCGCTTCTGATGATGGCGCCGAAATTGCGCACATCGGTAATGCGGTCTAGGACGAGCACACTCGGTTTTTTGCCTTCCTCTAACCATTGGTCGATCAGTGGTTCGATGCTTTGATAAGCAATTGGCGGAACCATGGCAATGACGCCTTGGTGATTGCCGTCGGTGAGTGAATCGAGTTTTTGATTTGGAACATACTGCAAGAAGTAATTCTTACCTGCAAGAGCAGCTCTTAATTCCTCAAAAAGTGTCTTATTGATTCCTTTTTGAATCAAAATTTTGTTGAGTTCACGGCCTGCGTGAATGGCTTCAAGTACGGAGTGTACACCGAAAATGATGTCGGTGCGTTCTTTGCGCTGATAGCTGCGCTCTTTCGTTTCGCGGCGTTCAGGACGCTCGCTTTTTTGATATTTGTCTTCCATTAGTGGATGTTAAGTTCGAGGCTTACATTGCCCTCGAGGGTGTGCGCTACTGGACAAGCTTTGCCAGCTGCGATGACTTTCTTTTTGGTGAGCTCGTCCCAGTTGTTGCCACTGAGGTCGAGGTCGAGGATGATTTTAGCGATGCGGCGAGGATCAGTGCCCATTTGTTTTTCAATGGTGGCTTCTGCCTCCACAAAAGGAATTTGATGGGTTTGGCAGTAAATGCCCATGATGGTCATGACGCAAGAGGCCAAAGAGGTTGCGACTAAATCAGTTGGAGAAAATGCCTCTGCTTTGCCGTGGTTGTCTAGGGGCGCATCTGTGATGATTTTGGTGCCTGAGCCCAAGTGCGTACATTCTGTACGGAGTTCTCCTAAATAACGAACACTTGCTGTTTTCATGGGGCAAAGTTAATACTTCACCTCGACAAAACCGTGTTTCTCGATAGGTATTCCGCCTTCGTAGATCGCTTTGATGACATAGAAATAGGTGCCTTCTTCTACTTTATCGCCATTCGAAGTTTGGCCGTTCCAATAACCAGCAGGGTCTGTGTAGCTATAAATAGTGTTGCCCCAGCGGTTCACGATGGTACATTCAAATTCGGAAATACCGCTGTATTGAACATAAAAGGAACTATTGCCATTCGCAGAGGAAAGCACGATAATATTTGGCGCTATGATATCACAGGGCTTGAAACCAATAGTGGCCGTATCGGAATAAGTATAGCAGGCATTGCTGATGGTGTAGATGTAGTTGCCAACGGCGCTGATGACGCGCGGGTCGTCGGTATTTCCATCTTGCCAACTGCCTAATGTGATAGGGTTGTAGGTGCTTTGAAGTGTCCATTCTGTGTAGGTGCTGTCTTTGGGGACATTTAGCGTATAAGGGTCAATGGAAAAACTAGAACCTTGGCATATGTTGGTATCGAGCAACTGGACGTAAACATAAGGCGGAAATTCAATGAATTCAGTCAGCGTGATGCCACAAGCGCTGTCGGTGAAACTGATGGGGAAGACACCTGCGTAATTGCAAATAATCAGAGGGTTTTCTGCATAGATATCTGAGAAGAAAATCGAGGTATCTGGACAAGACCAAGTACCGCCAAGCGCAGAAAGTGTTCCTTGGATTTGTTCTTGGTAGTTGCAACCCAAGCTGTCGAGGTCGATGTAGGGCTGTGCGTAGAGCTCAAGGGTAGTGCTGGCGCTGTGGTTACACACTTCGTCTGTGTAGGTAAGTGTAAAAATTCCAGATTCAGATGCGTTGATCGAGGGGTTTATTGCGCTGTTACTCGGACTAAAAGTAAGGCTCGCATTCGGGTTGTTGCTGGTGTAAGTCCAGGCCCCACCACCCGCATCTGCAACAGAACCGTTGACCACAAAATTCAATTGACAAAGAGCGGAATCGGCAAAAATTTGTGGATTGATCGGCAGCGTCAGTAGTGCGCTCAAAGTTTGCTGACAAACGTTGTCGGTGAAAGAAACGGTGTAGACACCGGGCGCACCAATAGAAATAAGGGGATTGAGAGCGGTTGTGCTACTGAAAGTAATGTTTGTTGAAGAAGCAGTCCAGGTGCCGCCCGGTGAATTGGTGCCGGCAACTTGATAGGTGTTCTGACAAATAATGGTGTCATTGAAGATAGTGGAGGCGTTGGTGCCAAAAACGGTGAAGGTGGTGTCGGTACTGCACAAGCCAGCAGAATCAAGGAGGTTGATGGTGTAGGTTCCGGCACCCAAAATATTGCTGAACTGTGCGTTGAGTACAGGATCTAAGAGACCCCAACTAACTGTAGAGTAGGATGGCGCATTAGGAATGGTTAAGGTTACTGCAGTATCCGGTGGGCAAAATGCAAGCGGCCCTTGTAAGTTGATTGGCAAAGGATTGATGACGTTGAACGTATCGGAAACATGCTTGTAGCAACCGTCTTGGCTTACGGTAACACCAAAAATTTGTGAATTCGAAATGCTATTAGTAGGCATGACGGTGAAATCGTCCCAGAGGTAGCTATCATAGGGGCCATTGGAGACACTTAGATCAATTGTTCCACATGAATTGGTGGTTAGTAGGATAGCGGAGTCGAGGTTATTGACAATTGTATCGATCACCACTACAAAAGTAAGCGCCGTAACGCCTGGGGTTGGGAGGTTATTGTCGGTGGCTGTTACGGTGATGTTGTAGGTGCCCATGGTAGCCAAAGACCCTACAGCGCGCAGGATGATGTTGGCGGTGTTGCCTGGTGTGTTGGACAATTGCTGAAGGGTAGTAAGCCCACCATTGGTGTAAGTGATGGTGGTGCTTTGATTGGTTTCGGGAGATAAAAAGTTGATGCTGAAATCGGCGGAGTCACCGAGAGCGCATATTTTGAAAGTGTCGCAAGAAGCGATTCCTTCTGGGATCGGCGGAATGTTGCCGCCATTGGACGCATCAAATGCAAAACTCTTGTAGTCGAGCCAGTCAATGCCATCGGGGTTGCCGAGTGCGCCATCGAAGTCGTTGCCGGCGTGATCAAAGCGAGAGATCAGGAAGTAAGCCAAACCATCGCCTTTGTTGGCACCACAAGTTGCCGGAACACCGCCAAAGCCATTGATGCCTTGTGAAGCGTCGCCGGTAGTCCAGTCCATGTTTTGGTAACAAAATGCGACGTTACCTCCGTCGATAACCGGGTCGGAGCCGTTGGTGATGATGAGCTGAAAAGTATTGAGTTTGTCGCCGTGAAAAGCGTAGTACCCGACTTCAACCCAGTTCACATAAACCGCCGTAGGCGTGATTTTATACAGAACCTGACCATTGCCGTTGCGGGTGTCGACGTCTGCCCAAAATGGCGCTACAATTGCATTGCCAACAGAAGGGAAGGCGGTGGCAGAAAAGGTTGAAAGAGGCCCCGTAAAGGTGAGGTTGCCATTGTTATTGATATACAACGAGGTGTAGGCCTGACCGTAGAGGTTGAAGGTGAAAGGAATGGGAATGAGGCCGGTTGAGCCGTCGTCGTTGGGCTGCATGGCAAGTGTGTAGGTGGAGTCTGGCTCGATGTAGCAGTCGCAGGCATTGGCTTTGTTGTAACTCGCGGGCTTGACTGGAGCCACAGGTAATTGGATTGAAGTATTGGCTTCTGTATTGACTGTACCGAGCTGGCCAGAAGCTTTGAGCTGCTGATACAAAGGTGAGTCGGTGAGCACCTGCGCTTGAACGCTGGTGAAAAAGAAGACAGGAAGAACGAGTAGTAGATATTTGAGCATAGTAAGAGGGCTTAGACCTAATTAAATAGGACGCTTTTTTTCGGTTTGAGGTTGCACGAATTTAATGTATTTTTAGCAAAAATTTAGTTTATGAAGTTTTTGTTTACGCTTGCACTTTTTTCAGCTACAGTGGCTTTTGCCCAAAAGAAATCCACGACTCCGATCGAGAAACCACCATATGACGCCTTCACCGTTGGTGCTTTGTCTTTTCGAATGGTAGGCCCAGCGCTCACCTCGGGTCGGGTCATTGACATCGCGGTCCACCCGACAAACAACGATACTTGGTATGTAGCGGCAGCTGCTGGCGGCGTTTGGTATACCCAAAATCACGGCATTACTTTCGAGCCCATTTTTGATCAATACGGCTCTTATTCGATTGGTTGTTTGGCTATAGCGCCAAGTAATCCCAACACCATTTGGGTTGGTTCCGGAGAAAACAACAACCAGCGTTCGGTATCTTATGGCGATGGTATTTACAAGTCTTTGGATGGCGGCAAGTCTTTTACCAACATGGGTCTCAAGAATACCGAACACATCGGCAAAATCATTGTGCACCCTACCAATGAAAATATCATTTGGGTAGCAGCTTATGGGCCGTTGTGGAGCAGTGGTGGCGAGCGCGGCGTCTACAAAAGCACCGACGGTGGCAGCACCTGGACCCGTACACTCTTTGTTTCGGAACACACCGGCATATCCGAAATTGCGATTGACCCCAACAACCCAGACGTATTGTACGCCGCAGCACACCAGCGCCGTCGCCATGAATACACGTATATTGGCGGAGGGCCTGAATCAGGCCTATACAAATCCACGGATGGCGGAGTAACTTGGAAAGAGATTAATAATGGTTTGCCCAAGGGCGATATTGGCCGCGTGGGCTTGGCAGTTTCGCCTGCCGATGCCAATGTTGTCTACGCCATTGTAGAGGCTCGTTACGACAAAGGTGGTGTATTCCGCTCCAACAATAGAGGCGAAAACTGGACCAAGCAAGGGTCGTTTTCGACGAGTGGTAATTACTACCAAGAAATTTTCTGCGACCCCAAAGACGTCAATAAAGTTTTTGCGATGGACACCTATATGCATCACAGCACCGACGGCGGCAAAAACTTTGTCCCGACTGGTGAACGCAATAAACACGTCGATAACCATTGCATTTGGATAGACCCCAGCAACACCAATCACTGGCTCGTGGGCTGCGACGGCGGTCTTTATGAAACTTACACACACGCCAAGGAATGGAATTTTTACGGCAATTTGCCAATCATTCAGTTCTATAAAGTAGCCACCGACAACGCGTCTCCTTTCTACAACATTTACGGCGGTACCCAAGACAACAACTCAATGGGCGGCCCTGCAGCTACCAATAACGTAGCGGGCATCCTCAATTCAGATTGGTTCATTACCAACGGAGGCGATGGCTTTGAGTCTGCTACCGATTGGTCCAATCCAAACATTACTTATGCCCAAGCACAATATGGCTGGCTTGTGCGCTATGATCGCGCCTCTGGCGAGAAAGTGCCTATTCAGCCCATGCCCGCTGTAGGCGAGCCCGGTTACCGCTGGAACTGGGATGCACCGTTGATCGTTTCAAAACACGATGCCTCTACGCTCTACTTTGCCGCGAACAAACTTTTTAAAACCACCAATAAAGGAGACGACTGGCAGACCATCAGCCCAGATCTTACCCAACAAATAGACCGCAATGAAATCGAGGTCATGGGTCAGGTCTGGACCATAGACGCCGTCATGAAAAACGCCTCCACAATCGTTTACTGTAATATCGTAGCGCTAGATGAGTCACCAAAGAAAAAAGGCTTGCTTTATGTTGGTACCGACGACGGCCTTGTTCAAGTTTCTGAAAACGACGGCCAAACCTGGACAAAATACCAGACCTTCCCGGGTGTACCCTTGAATACGCGAGTCAATATGCTCACTGCTTCAGTGCATCAAGAAAATGTCGTTTATGCTTGTTTCAATGCACAGCGCCAAGGTGATTTCAAACCTTATCTATTGAAGTCTCTCGATAAAGGAAAAACTTGGGTGAGCATTGCAGGTAATCTTCCTGCGCGCGGCACAGTTTATTGCCTCAAGCAAGATCCTGTCGTGGAAAACCTCCTTTTTGTAGGCACTGAGTTTGGTGCATACTTCTCTACAGATGCTGGTCTCAACTGGACCAAACTCTCAGGTCTGCCGACGATCGCTGTCTATGACTTAGATATCCAAGAAAGAGAGGTAGATTTAGTGGCTGCTACATTTGGTAGAGGGTTTTATGTGCTCGATAACTACAGCCCTTTGCGCAGTTTAACCAAAGAAAATGTAGAGAAAAAAGCGCATTTGTTCCCGGTTAAAGATGCTTTGCTGTACATTGAAGCCGATCCACTTGGTTTGGAAGGAACTGGCTTTCAAGGTCACAACATGTGGGCGGCTCAAAACCCGAGCTTTGGCGCCACTTTTACGCTCCATATCAAAGACGTTCCTAGTACTTTGGTGAGTACGCGTCAACAAAAAGAAAAGGAACTCGAAAAAGAGAAAAAAGACGTGAGCTACCCGAGTTTTGATGCGCTCAGAGCCGAAGCCCTCGACGAAGCAGCCAAACTCATTTGGATCATCTCTGATGCGCAAGGCACTGAAATACGCCGCTTATCGACGAGCCCACAGAAAGGCATTGTGCGCCAGCAATGGGATCTGCGCAAAGCCACGACCAATCCAGTAGGAAATGGTGGTCGCGGTCCATTGGTTGTGCCGGGCACCTATCAATTAAAAGTCGTTATGGTTCACAACGGTCAAACCGAAGAACTTGTGGCCAACACGGCCTTTGTGGTGAAGGGTCTCAATAACCAAACACTCGTGGCCAAAGATCAGAATGCACTCAACGCTTTCCGTGCCGAGGTGGCAGAGCTGAACCGCCGTGTTAGCGGTGCTGAAAAGCGCTTTGAAGAACTCAATGAGGAGCTCGGTTTGATTGAAAAAGCGGTGCTCAACTATCCCAATACTGACTTACAGCTTTTGAAGGAAATCAGAGCGCTCAAAGTCATGAAATCTGAACTCAGAATGCAATTATACGGTGATGAACTACGCGCCAAGCACGAGTTTGAAACTGCGCCAAGCTTTACGTCGCGTCTTGGCATGCTCGAATACCAACTTGCCGAAAACACCACTGGGGTAAGTAAAACGCATCAAGCGAATTTAGCAATGGTGAACCAAGAGTATGCCAAGTTGAATGAAGGCCTTAAAAGTTATCAAGCACGCGTCATTGCACTGCATCAAGCGCTAGAAAAAGCACAGATTCCTTACACGAAATCTAGGTTAGACTGGAAGACGGAGTAAGTATCCCGAACACAAAAAAAGGCCGCTGTGAAGCGGCCTTTTTTTATTGAGTTCAATTGATTTATTGATCGCCGAAGCGCTCGATGACTTGTTGAGTAACACCCGTGTTAGAAAACCCGCCGTCGTGGAAGAGGTTTTGCATGGTGACGTATTTGGTGAGGTCTGAGAACATGCTGATGCAGTAGTCTGCACAGGCAATGGCACTGGCGTTGCCCAGCGGCGACATCTGCTCAGAGAAGTTGATGAATTCTGTGAAGCCCTTGATGCCTTGGCCAGCGGTAGTGACGGTTGGGGACTGCGAGATGGTATTGACACGCACTTTTTTCTTGATGCCATAGTGATAGCCGAAAGAACGCGCAATAGACTCGAGTAAAGACTTGGCATCTGCCATGTCGTTATAGTCAGGGAAAATACGTTGTGCAGCAATGTAAGAAAGTGCAACTACAGAGCCCCATTCGTTCATGGCATCGTGCTTATAGAGCGTGGCGAGTGTTTTGTGCAAAGACATCGCAGAGACATCCATTGTTTGGCCGTAGTAGTTGTAGTCGTTTTCTGTGTAGTGCTTGCCTTTTCTAACGTTCGGCGACATCCCGATAGAGTGCAGTACGAAATCAATTTTACCGCCTAAAATTTCTTGGGCTTGCGTTACTAGGTTTTCGAGATCAGCGATATTGGTGGCGTCTGCAGGAATAACTTGGCTGCCTGTCTTGGACGCTAATTCGTTGATTTCACCCATGCGCATGGCGATTGGGGCGTTGGTCAATACAAACGTTGCGCCTTCTTCATGCGCGCGCTCTGCTACTTTCCAAGCGATACTTTGATTGTTTAATGCACCAAAGATGATGCCTCTTTTTCCTTTGAGTAAGTGGTTTGACATGTGCTTCAATTTTGAACAAAGTTAACAACTTTATTTTTCGAGCAGTCGCTTTAGATTTTTTAGTCCTTTCTCGAGGTCTTTTCCGAGGGTCTCTTCCATGTCGATGAAAAGGGTCATGAGATTGCCGGGGTAGGGCATTTCACCGCTGATGCTCCATGAAACTTTGGTGTTTTGCGGGTCGATTGCCCGGGTAGAGATGTAGGCGCGGTTGGTGCTTTCAAAAGGTTCGATGAATTTGAGTTCGGTGTCAATTCTGCGGCCTTCTTGTAGTGCAACAATTTTTTGCTGCCCCTTACCGACATCGCTGTTGTCGCTTTGCCAAGCAGAAATAAAGCCTGGTTGTCCATCGGTCCCGGTGTAGGTCTTTTTCATTTTGGGGTCGGCTTTCCACCAAACGCTGTATGTTTCTTGGTTTTTCAAGTATTTGACATATTGAAAAACGGAATCGCAGGGTTGTGCAATGACAGCACTGCGTTCTACACGAAATTTGGTCGGCAGAAACAGACCCACAAAAAGGGCCAATGCAATCAAAAAGAGCAACCAGTAGAACAACTTCTTGATTAATTTCATGAGGTAGGTTTTAGTTACCTCTAATGTAACATTTTGATTCGAGCGATTTTAACTTCTCATCACAAAGAATAGGAATATCCTATTTTCCCTATCTCTATTGAAGCACCTAGGAGCGTAAATAGCGCTTTTCTGCCCAGAAGGTACCGAAGGGAAGAAAGGCCAAAACGAAGAGTAAAAGGCATTTTTTCAAGGGCCATTTTTCTTCGATCAAAAAGTAAAGCAAGTAAAAACAAAAGGCCATAAATAAAAAGCCGTGGATGTAACCAACTACGCGATTAGGTTCGGGCAGGTCTTGTCCGTACTTGAGATACATCGTGACTAATAAGCCGAGCCAGGAAAAGCCTTCGGCAATAGCAATGATTTGGAATTGTTTTTTTGCATTCATATGTTTATTTTTTTTCGAGTTCTTTGATGAGGTCTCGGATGCGGGCAGCTTCGATAAAATCGAGTGCTTTGGCTGCACTTTCCATTTCTTTTTTCAGTTTTTTGATTTCTTTTTGCAGCGCCTCGGGGTTGTCGATGACTGGCGTTTGCATCGGTTGGTTATTGAATTCTTTTTCTTTTTGCAGGGACCTGACCTGACGCGTGTTTTGATCGCCGTCGGCCACTTTGGTTGCTTCGATGATTTTTTCTTTGGATTTCACGAGCGCTGTGGGCACTTGTTTGTGCGCCAAATTATAGGCCTCTTGGGTTTTTCGTCTGCGTGCAGTTTCGTCGATGGTGCGCTGCATGGAGTCTGTGATTTTATCTGCGTACATGAGTACTTTGCCATTTACATTTCTTGCAGCGCGCCCAACGGTTTGGACCAAAGAGCGTTCATTGCGCAAGAAACCTTCTTTGTCGGCATCGAGAATGGCTACCAAAGAAACTTCGGGTAAATCGAGGCCTTCTCGCAGCAAATTGACCCCGATTAACACATCAAAATCGCCTAGGCGCAGCTGCCTTAAAATTTCTACGCGCTCAATGGTGTCGATTTCGGAGTGGATATAGCGACAGGGAATGCCGAGGCGGTCGAGGTATTTTTGCAATTCTTCGGCCATGCGTTTGGTCAGGGTAGTCACGAGGACGCGTTCGTCTTTGGTTCTTCTTTCCTGAATGTGCTCAATGAGGTGATCGATTTGGTTTTTGGAAGGGTGGACTTCTATAAGCGGATCGAGAAGGCCGGTTGGCCGAATCAGTTGCTCCACCACGACACCTTCGGACTGCAGCATTTCGTAGTCTGCTGGGGTGGCTGAAACGTAAATGACATTCGATAAGAACCCTTCGAATTCGTTGAACTGGAGTGGCCGATTGTCGATGGCGGCCTGAAGGCGAAAGCCGTAGTCGACGAGGTTGATTTTGCGCGAACGATCGCCGCCATACATGCCGCGCACCTGTGGCAGCGTGACATGGCTTTCATCGATGACCATCAGGAAATCTTCGGGAAAATAATCGAGCAGACAGAAAGGGCGCTCACCGGGCTGTCGGCGGTCAAAGTAACGCGAGTAGTTTTCGATGCCCGAACAATAGCCGAGCTCTCGGATCATTTCGAGGTCGTAATTGACGCGTTCCTCGAGGCGCTTGGCTTCTTCGTGCTTGCCTTCTGCTTTAAAGTTTTCTACTTGTAAAACGAGGTCGTCTTGGATCTGGATAATCGCCTGTCTGGTGTTCTCTGGACTCGAGACAAACAAGTTGGCCGGGAAGATATCTATCTGCTGAAAAACTTCGAGTTGCTTGCCCGTCTCAGGGTCAATGGCCGCAATTTTTTCAATTTCATCGCCCCAAAAGCTAATGCGCAGTGCGTAGTCTGCGTAGGCCAAAAAGATATCGACGGTGTCGCCCGAAACCCTGAATTGGCCGCGCTCGAAGTCGGTTCCGGCGCGTTGGTATAGATTTTCGACGAGCCGAAACAAGAAAGTGTTGCGCACAACAATGTCTCCGACCTTTAAGTGTAAGATGCTATTCTTGAATTCTGTGGGGTTTCCGATACCATAAATACAACTCACCGACGCCACCACAATGACATCGCGCCGCCCCGACAAAAGAGCGGAGGTGGCGGCAAGCCGCAGTTTTTCGATTTCGTCGTTGATTTGCAGGTCTTTTTCGATGAAGGTTCCGGTCGATGGTATATAGGCCTCGGGTTGGTAGTAGTCATAGTACGACACAAAGTATTCGACTGCGTTGTTCGGAAAAAACTGCTTGAACTCGCCATAGAGTTGTGCGGCGAGTGTCTTGTTGTGGGAAAGAATGAGTGTGGGGCGCTGTACTTGGGCAATGACATTGGCCACCGTAAAGGTTTTTCCGCTCCCTGTGACGCCGAGTAAGGTTTGCTGATGGATACCGTTGTTGAGCCCGCTGACCAATTGGCGGATTGCCTCTGGTTGGTCTCCGGTGGGTTGGTAGTCCGATTCAAGCTCAAATTGCATGGCCTAAAATTACCAATTAAATGAGTGACAATGACTAAATTTGTCACATGTCAAATCAAGAATTCTTAGAGGTCAGGGCTGTTATTGAGGCACCGCTAGACCAAGTTTGGGATAAATGGACCCAAGCAGTACATGTCGTGAATTGGAACTTTGCCCATGAGTCTTGGTGCTGCCCAAAAGCCGAAGTCGATTTTCGGGTAGGCGGCGGGTCTAATTACCGCATGGAGGCCAAAGATGGCAGTATGGGCTTTGATTTAAATGCAACCTTCTCGGCAATCGAAGAGCACAAACAAATCCTTTCCGTTTTAGAGGACGGCCGCAATGTAATTGTCAATTTTAATGTTGAAGGCAATCAGACTACCGTAGTTCAGCGCTTTGAGCCCGAGCAAGAAAACCCACTCGACATGCAACAGGGTGGTTGGCAAGCGATTCTCAACCAGTTCAAAAGTTATTGCGAACAATAATGCATCCTGACATTGCAGCGAACATTGCGCGTTTTCCTGAACATGCGCAAGAGCAACTCAAAAAACTTCACTTTTTTATCGATTCAAAAGTTCCAAATTTGACCCAAAAGATGGGTTATGGAATCCCTACTTTTCAATTATACGGCAAAAATTTCATTCATTATGCCGGTTATTCCAAGCATTTAGGCTTGTATCCAGGAGCTAAAGCAATTGCTCATTTTGCAAATGAGTTTGAAGCCCGCGGATATAAATTTTCAAAAGGAGCCGTGCAATTCCCCATCCAAGAGGCCTTACCTTTTGACCTCATTTTAGAGATCCTCACGTATTTACTGAACCGAAAGGCGTAAAAAAAGCGCCCGAAGGCGCTTGTTAGTTTTTTCCTACCAGAATTGAAGCGGTTTTTCCTTTGATTACTTCTATTGATTGGCTGTACATTTTCAGAAACTGAAGAATACTTGGGTCGGGTAGAAGTGAGGTGCTTGGGGTAGGTTGTGCTGAGTAAGTGTTTTTAATCATAGGCAATTTGAAAGGTTCTTCTTCATAACGTAGAAAATCTCAAATTATTATATCGGAGATAATTTCTAATTTTGTCAGATCAATCAACAACAAAACAACCATTCATGATCAAGCCAGGAGTCGCTACAGGCGATCAAGTTCAAGCTATTTTTCAGCTGGCCAAACAAAAGGGTTTTGCCCTGCCCGCAGTTAACGTGACGAGCAGTAGTACAGTCAATGCCGTCATGGAAACAGCAGCCAAACTCAATTCGCCGGTCATTATTCAATTTTCTAACGGTGGCGGTCAGTTTTTCGCGGGTAAAGGCTTGTCTAATCAAGACGAAAAAGCAGCTATTTTAGGTTCTATTTCAGGTGCGCGCCACGTGCATGCGTTGGCGGAAGCTTACGGTGCCACTGTCATTTTGCACACCGACCACTGCGCCAAAAAGTTATTGCCTTGGATAGACGCCTTACTCGACGCCGGCGAAGCTTTTTACCAGCAAACAGGTAAACCGTTATACAGTTCTCACATGATCGACCTCAGCGAAGAACCACTTGCCGAGAACCTCGAGATTTGTCAACATTATTTGCGCCGCATGTCCAAAATGGGCATGACCCTCGAAATAGAGTTGGGCATCACCGGAGGCGAAGAAGATGGTGTGGATAATTCAGATGTCGATAATGCCAAACTTTACACGCAACCAGAAGAAGTGGCTGCTGCTTACCAAGCGCTGATGCAAATTTCTCCGCGCTTTACCATTGCCGCTTCGTTTGGCAATGTTCACGGAGTTTACAAGCCGGGCAACGTGCAACTGACGCCTATTATTCTCAAAAATTCTCAGACCTATATCCAAGAGCAATTTCAAACGGGTCCGAATCCTGTAGACTTCGTATTTCATGGAGGTTCAGGTTCAAGTCTCGCAGAGATCAGAGAAGCGATTGGTTATGGTGTGGTCAAAATGAACATAGATACCGACCTGCAATTTGCATTTACAGAAGGGGCTCGCGATTACATCGAAGCAAATTTGGAGTACCTTCGTACACAAATTGGCAACCCAAAGGGCGCCGATGAACCCAATAAAAAATACTACGACCCCCGCAAATGGTTGCGCGATAGCGAACTTACTTTTAACAAACGCCTTGAGCAATCCTTTGCTGACTTAAACAATATCAATACACTGAATTAAAATTATGTCTTGGTTCAAAAGAAATAAAGAAGGAATCACGACCTCCACAAGCGATAAAATGGAGGTTCCTGAAGGCTTATGGGTGCGCTGCTCCAACTGCAAAACACTCTACACCAGCGATGATTTAATGCGCAACAACTATGTTTGTGAGCGTTGTTCGCATCACGAGCGCATCGGTGCAGCTGAGTACTTTTCGCTTCTTTTTGATGACCAGAAGTACGAAGAAATCAATGCCGATCTTCAGTCTGGAGATCCATTGGGTTTTGTCGATACTAAGAAATACACCGACCGCGTAGTGGCGACTCAAAAAGCAACGGGTTTAAAAGATGCCATCCGCACTGCCAAAGGTGAATTAGAAGGCCACCGCTTGGTGGTAGCTGCCATGGACTTCAATTTCATTGGAGGGTCAATGGGTTCGGTTATGGGTGAAAAAATTGCCAGAGCAATCGACGTAGCTATTGCTGAGAAAGCCGCCTTCATGATCATTTCTAAATCGGGTGGTGCCCGCATGATGGAAGCCGGATTTTCATTAATGCAGATGGCCAAAGTTTCGGGTAAGCTCGGTCAGTTAGCAGAGGCCAAACTTCCTTACATTTCATACCTTACGGACCCAACTACAGGCGGGGTAACTGCTTCATTTGCCATGCTCGGCGATATCAATATTGCCGAACCGGGTGCGCTGATCGGTTTTGCTGGGCCTCGGGTGGTCAAGGAAACCATCGGTCGAGACTTACCAGAAGGTTTTCAGACAAGTGAATTCTTGCTCGAACACGGCTTTTTGGATTACATCATCGAAAGAACGGAGCTGCGATCAACACTCGGGCTTTCGCTCAAATTGTTTTTCAATTAATTTCAAATAGTTTGTATTTTAGAGGACTATAAACCGTCCTCGACATGAAATACCTATTTTTTGCCTACATTTTTGTTGTCAGTTTTGTGGCTGTTGCCCAAGATACCACATGGGTTCAGACCTTTACGTTTGACTCCATTACTACCCGCAGGGCCAATTTTCAGTTTCCTGCTTCTCTAGACACCGAGCGTTTTGAGAAGGTCCAAATGTTTTATAAACTCAAGTGTTCTCCACTCACTACCTGGGATCAATACGACTGCGGTGAGTGGGATTACCTCACTTACACGCGCGTTTTTGACCACACAGGCCAATTCGATTCTACCCAGCTCAATGGCATGCAATTTTTGTCTAATTGGGCAAGTCCGGCACAAATCAATTTCAAGCCACTGCCGTATCAAGAAGCAGATCAGTATCTTATTGAAGAATTCAGTAGGCCAGCAGCAGGTCTGCCACATATTTCCTTGAACGCGGGGGGGCTTAGTTCCAATTTACCTTTTGTCACTTCTCAGCAAGGCAGCCGTTTTCAATTTTTAATCACTGCACAAGAACTTTCAGCAGCAGGAATCCAACCAGGAGCAATTAGTTCATTGCGCTTTAATATACCTGGCGGGGGCATTTTGATGCATCCTAAAATATCCTTGGCACATACCCAGCAACAAGCACTTACAGCCTTTATAGAAACAACATTTACCGAAGTTTTCAATGCCTCATTTGCACCCGGCATGTCCAATGCACCATTACTTCCAGGGTTCAATACATTTGTTTTCTACCAGGATTTTATTTGGAACGGCAATGAAAATATTGCAGTTGAACTCACTCTTGACAATGATTTCCCCCTGCCCCAGGACATCATCATGGCAATGGAAACAACAACAGCTCCGCTTGCTGTTGCTTATTCAGGTCGAAATGGAATGCTTGCATTCGATGGTTCCAATCATACGATGTCTTCATTCGCTAATGAAGAAATTGGAGGCCAATTCACGATTGAATTTTGGGCCAAAGGAAATGGCAATGCAGGTCAGAATACCACCTTTATGGAGGCTCTCGATACCGCAGGGCGTCGCATTTTCAATATTCACATGCCTTGGAGCAATAACAACATCTATTTTGATGCTGGCGACGAAACGGGCTATGACCGCATCAATCAAGCAGCCAGCGCTACAGAGATAGACGCAGAGTGGAACCATTGGGCTTTTGTCAAGGACCAAACGACAGGTCAGATGTTCATCTACAAAAACGGGCAACTTTGGTTGTCGGGCAATAACAAAAACCGAGAAATGGGTTATTTCCACCGTTTGGTTATTGGTGCTAATGGAAGTAACCAAAATCTTACTTGGAAAGGTAACTTAGATGAGCTTCGTATTTATAAAACGGCACTCAGCCCAGCTACAATTGCCTTGTATTACCAAAAGAAAATCGATAATACCCACCCGAACTGGAATAGCTTAGTGCTTTATCACGATTTTGACAATGTAAAATACGCTAAAGACCTAGGTTCTAACAATCATACCCTGATGCCATCAGCGCTGGGCATGTTTAAACCGAATACAAGTTTATTTGTTGGCAGTCAAGGGCTCAATCTACGACCGGTAGTTGAAATTGGTCAAGGGTCGCTATCTGCCAACTTCAACACTTTATATATCCCGAAATTGAAACTCAAAGAACCAATTGTTATTTTTGAGCAAGCGCCTTTGCACCGTCATTTTGAGTTGGTACAGACCTACATTGGCGTACCTGAAGGCAGCACCAACACCTATGACTTAAATGGCCAAATGGTGGGCAGTACTCCAATTGCCACAACCCAAACATTTCAAAATCAAGCCATCACCGTTTACAACCCACCTTATGAAATCATTCACGATGTCGAAATAGCGCGTTATATTACGCCATACGGCATTCAGTTTGACCTCGGCCCCAACGGCTTTACCTGGATTTACGACGTCACTGATTACCAGCAATACTTGCATGGTTTGGTAGACCTCGCCGCCCACAACACCCAAGAACTCATCGACCTCAAATTTGCTTTCATCAAAGGAATTCCGCCGCGCGATGTCGTGAAGCGCGAACCCATTTGGTCTGAGTTCAAATCGTACAATTTTGGTCAGATGGCCGCCGATGCGGTATTGCAAGCCAAACCTGTGGTGCTCAGCGACACCGCAGATATGTTCAAAATCAAGACCCGAATGTCTGGCCACGGCCAAGTTGGCGACTACGCATGTTGCGAATGGGTCAACAACAGCCATCAAATCAAGGTAGACGGCGTGCCGCGCTTCAATTGGAGCATCTGGGATGCCATGGTCTGTGGAGACAACCCTAATATCAGCCAGGGTGGAACATGGCCTTATGCCCGCGAAGGTTGGTGCCCTGGCGACATGGTCAAAGAATTTGAATTTGAGCTCACCCCTTATGTGACACCCGGCGACACCGTCAGCTTAGATTACGCGATCAATGCGGTGCCTACCACAGACCCTGGTCAAGCCGGCGGAAACTACATCGCTGCCTACGACCTCATCTCTTATTCAGCACCGAATTTCCAAAATGATGCCGCTATTGTAGATGTGCTCAACCCGAATAACTACGAATATTACTCCAAATGGAATCCTACTTGCCAGAATCCGCGCATTATTATACAAAATACGGGTGCGCAGCCCCTCACATCTTGCCGTATTTTTTGCTGGCTAGATTACGGCTCTAATCTCGTTTTCGACTGGACGGGCAATTTAGGTTTCCTTGAAAAAGCGGTTGTAGAAATCCCTGTAAGCGACATGAATTGGTGGTACGAGCAAGACAGCTCTTATACTTTTACAGCTTGGGTAGCAGATATCAATGGCATTATTGGTCCTGATGAATACAATCAGAACAGCCTCAAGACCGTCAAATACGACGCTCCTGAACGCATAGATGGGCCTTTCTTCATTTGGCTCACCACCAACAACAAAGCCTCTGAAAATAGCTATCAACTCCTCGATCACGCGGGAACGGTGCTTTTTGAGCGCAACAACCTTCAAAATACAACTCAGTACAAGGATACCTTCGATTTAGCACCTGGCTGCTATTCCATCATCATCGAAGACACTGACCACGACGGCTTGGCATTTTGGTATTCTTCGCAAGTGGAAGGTGAAACTTCTGGGCAAATGCGCTTGCGCCAAGTAGGAGGGAGCTACATCGAGTTCTTCCCTGGCGATTTCGGCCATTACCACCGCTATGATTTCACGGTAGGTTTCACCTTAGATGTGCCAGAGGTTACGCAGCAACAAGAGATTTCCGTGTTCCCTAATCCTGGTGCTGGAATGGTAACAATAGAAATGGAAGGAGAAATCCAGGGAGCTGCTCAATTGCGCATCCGCGACCTCACAGGAAGAGAATTATACCGAGAAAAAATGAACGCAACTGCCAACTTTGCCGAAAGTTTCATCGATTTTAGTGCTTATCCCGCCGGAACATACCTGATTGAGATTGAAACTGCGAACGGCACCTATGCCCAAAAATTCATTCGCCAATAAGCCATTGTATAAGCGCCACGATTTATGAAACAACTCTTCCTTTTACTTTTTACAATCGTTGGCAGTGCTGCCTTTGCTCAATTTTCTATCGATTCGCTTTCGCACATCGATTACCAAGCATTGCACGGCGCCAACCTCAACGATGTCTGGGGTTACACTGATGAACTAGGCAATGAATATGCTATTGTTGGCACATCAAAGGGTACTTCAATTGTAGATATCACCAATGGTAGCCAACCACAAGAAATCTTTTGGCTGGCTGGTTCTGAATCCATCTGGCGCGACCCGTGTGTATTTGGAAACTACGCTTACGTCACCACAGAAGCCGAAGACGGTCTGTTGATCATCGACCTCAGCCCGCTCCCACAATCTACGAATCTGTCAACCGCGCTTTACACAGGCCCTGCAGCCAATCCATGGCAAAGTGCACACACGTGTTATACCTCAGCGAGTGGCTATGCGTATATTTTCGGAGCCAACCGCGGAAACGGGGGCGTAATCATCCTCGACCTCAACGCCAATCCGATGCAGCCCATCGAAGTTGGTGTCTACGATGCCTCATACGTGCACGACGGTTTTGAGCGCAACGATACGCTTTACACTGGCCATATTTACGAAGGTTTCTTTTCTATCATTGATGTCTCTGACCACGCCAATCCTGTTCTACTCGCTACGCACCCAACGCCTAATTTATTTACCCACAATATTTGGCCGAGTGCAGATGGTCAGACGGTCTTTACCACCGATGAAATTTCAGGTGCTTATGTTGCTGCCTACGACATTTCCAATTTACAGCAAATCCAAGAGCAGGACCGCGTGCAAAATACGCAAGGCACCGCTGTAATTCCGCACAACGTGCACGTCAAAGGAGACTACTTGATCACGAGCTATTACAGCGATGGCGTGGTGGTACACGATGCACACGACCCAGAAAACCTCATCAAATTGGGAAGTTTTGATACCTATGTCGGGCAAACCCCAGGCTACGACGGCTGTTGGGGTGTCTTTCCATTTTTTGCATCCAATAAAGCGGTTGCAGCAGATATCACAGAAGGCTTGTTTGTCTTGCAAATCAATTATGCTCCGGCCGCAAGCCTCAACGGTGTTGTCAAAGACCTCACCACTGGCCAAGTGCTCGAACAAGTAACAGTTGAACTCGTTGGTGCGGCAATGATCGAAAAGACCAATGCACAGGGTACTTACAAAACCGGGATGCCAAATAGCGGGACCTACGTTGTAAACGTCAACAAACCTGGGTATTATCCGCAAACGGTACAGGTCAGTCTGACGCAGGGGCTCACCACGACCTTCAATTTCAATTTGTTGCCTATACCGCCTTTTAATTTCCAAATTAAAGTGTTCGAAGAGGGCACCAACCTAACCATTTCCAATGCGCAAATTCGGCTTACTCATCCGCAATTGCTGCACGAAGGTCAGACCAATGGCTTGGGTCAAGAAGATTTCACCCTTTTCTACCAAGATTCCTATGATTGTGTGGTGGGCAAATGGGGTTATCAAACCACCTGCCTGACGCTTTTCATCAATGCGGCAACCGCAACGGACACTATTTATTTGAAAAAAGGCTTCTACGACGATTTCTCCTTCAACTTTGGTTGGTCGGTCTTGGGCGATGCCGAAACCGGAATGTGGGAGCGCGCAGAGCCAAACCCTACCACCGGAACCGTTTTCGATTTGGACGCGGCTTTGGATTGCAGTGACAAATGTATGGTCACCGGAAATGGCAGCACGCCAAATACCGATCAGAACGATGTCGACAACGGCTTCACCACCCTGATTTCACCAGTTTTTGCACTCACAGACTTGACCAATCCTCATTTGAATTATGCGCGTTCTTTTTATTGTTATCATGGCCCAGGGGCCTTCAATGACACCCTGCGCGTGGTACTGAGCAATGGTTTGGATCAAGTCGTTTTGGAAGAAATTGTAGCACCTCAAGGGCAAGCAATGGCATGGGAATACAAGAGTTTTGCACTTAACGGTCTGCTTCCGTTTACCAACTCCATGCAATTATTTGTGCGCACCGCAGATGACCAAGACAATCCAAATATTACCGAGGCTGCTTTTGATCACTTCAGCATCAGTAATGCGCCTATTCTGGCCGACGAACAACTAGAAAAAGCCCCCATTTTATTGTTTCCGAATCCGGGTCAGGATGAACTGACAATTGGGGCGCTCAATGCGCCAACTACGGTTCAGTTCTTTCAATTGGATGGCAAGTTGTGTCTAACAGCTGAGCTTGGAACTTCCCCTACTCAAATTGATACCCACGCTTTGCCAAATGGTGCTTACATCATAGAAATTGGCGCTGAGCGCCATTCCTGGATCAAATTAGGGCAATAAAAATGTATCTTTGATATTCAGATGAAGCCAATGCAACTATCAATTGTCGTCCCACTATACAACGAAGCTGAATCGCTACCAGAGCTCCACGACTGGATTGTTCGGATCCTCAATCAAGAGCAGTTGAGCTACGAAATCCTATTTATTGACGACGGTAGCAAAGACAATTCTTGGGAGGTCATTACGGCCCTAAGTAAGCAGAACAACGCCGTCAAAGCACTGCGTTTTCAGCGCAATTACGGCAAATCAGCCGCGTTACAAGTGGGTTTTGAAGCAGCAAAAGGCGCTGTGGTCATTACCATGGATGCAGACATGCAAGATTCCCCGGACGAAATCCCAGCACTTTACCGCATGATCACCGAAGAAGACCTCGATGTGGTCTCGGGCTGGAAAAAAGTGCGCCACGACCCACTTTCAAAAACCATCCCAACCAAGCTCTACAATTGGGCAGCGCGTCGCATAACGGGTATCTATCTTCACGATTTCAATTGTGGCCTCAAAGCCTATAAGAGTGAGGTGGTCAAAAGCATCGAACTCTACGGCGATATGCATCGCTACATTCCAGCCTTGGCCAAGTATGCCGGTTTTCAAAAAATTGGCGAAAAAATAGTTGAGCACCGAGCGCGTCAGTACGGTGTCACCAAATTCGGTCTCAATCGCTTTTTGAATGGCCCCCTCGACCTCATGACAGTTGCATTCATGGGTAAGTTTGGCAAAAAACCCATGCATTTCTTCGGTGCAATTGGTGGTTTTATGTTCTTGCTTGGTTTCATTCTTTTTGCATACATGGGTATCGACAAACTTTTCATTCACCCCATTGCCGAGCGCCTGTCTTCGCGCACTGAATTTTATGTCGCTTTGGTGGTCATGATCATCGGTGTACAGTTTTTTACAGCTGGTTTTATTGCCGAGCTCATCGGACGCAACTCGAGCACGCGCAACCACTACCTGATTTCGAGTCGCATCAGTGAATGACGAGCTTTCCTCAAATAGGACCCGGCTGGACGCTTTTTCTCGATCGTGATGGCGTGATCAACGAGCGTATTTTTGACAGTTATATCCTGGATTGGTCTGCTTTTCGATTCACAGAAGGTCTCCTTGAAAATGCAGCCCAAATTGGTGCAGCATTTGCTCATATTATAGTTGTAACCAATCAGCAATGTATTGCCAAAGGCTTGCTGCTTCCCGAACAATTAGAGGAGATTCACCAACGCATGTGTAACGAACTTCAAAAAGCGGGTTTAACGGTAGATTTAGTATTGGTTGCAACAGAGTTTAAAAATGGGCTGCCTCAGCGCAGAAAGCCTCACACAACTATGGCTTTGGAAGCACAAGCTCGCTTTCCAAATATCGATTTTCAAAAGTCAATTATGGTCGGTGATACCAACACAGATATTCAATTCGGCAAAAAGCTCGGGATGTATACGGTTTTGATAGAGTCTGCTGAACGCGTAAAAGAAATCCCGGATTTACGCCTGTCACATTTAGCGCAACTAAGTCAGTTCTTATGAGAGTTTATTTGCTTTTTTTCTATTTGCTTGTGCTCGGATCAGGTGTTTTTGCACAATTGAATCAAACCGATGCCAAAGGGCGCAAGCAGGGTCCTTGGCAAAAGAATTACCCAGGTACAACCATTCCACAATACAAAGGCACCTTCAAAGACGATCAACCTGTAGGTAAGTTTATTTACAATTTCGAGAATGGCCAAAAAATGGCAGAAATTGAGCACGGCTTGCCCGGAGGCAACTCCTCCGTGTTTTTGTTCTACGAAAATGGGCAGTTATTGGCCGATGGTTTTTACAAAGGCGAACTCAAAGATTCATTGTGGTATAATTATGCCGCTACTGGCGAGCTCGTCAGTGCAGAAAATTACAAATTAGGGCAACTCCAAGGCAAAAGTGTTTACTATTTTCAACAGGGCCAGCTTAACGAGCAAAAGCTGCAAACTCAAAAGATTGTCTACTACAAGAACGGTAAGTTAGATGGTGCTTACACCGAACTGCACTACAATGGGAAGCCCAAGTTGAAAGGCAGCTACCTCAATGGCGAAAAGACAGGGCAATGGACTGAATACCATTCAAATGGGGTGGTATTTGCCAAAATCTCATACCTCCACGACTTACCTCACGGCTGGACCACCATCTACGATCAATCTGGTCTGGTAAAAAAACGAACGATGTACCGCGACGGCTTCGCGCTTACCGATAAAGAACTCAAAGAATTCCTGGCGCGTTGCAAGGCACAAAATATCGATCCCAACCAATGAGTAGGTCGCAGCAGAAATGGCTCTTCTTTTCGGTCTTACCACCGTTCCGCGGCGGTATTTCTAAATTCAGCTTCAAGACCCTCGAAGCCTTAGCAAAGTTGCGGGAGGTAAAGGCCTTTACATTCAAAAAACAATATCCAGATTTTTTGTTTCCCGGCAGCACGCAATTCGATGAGCAGGCCAGCAAAACGACATACGAACGCGTTGTTTCTACTTTTAATCCGCTGACTTACGTGAGCTCTGCCTTGCGTTTCAGGCGCGAACAACCCAGCGTGCTGATCACGAGCTACTGGATGACTTTCATGGCTCCGATGATGGTCTTTTGGACCTATTTGCTGCCGCGTCGGACCAAAAAAATCGCCATTATTCACAATTTGAATCCGCACGAAAAGCGATTTTTTGACCGGTGGTTCAATCGCCTGTTTTTGAACGCTTATGACAGCTTTGTGGTCTTGTCTGCAGCGGTTCAAAAAGAGGTATTGGAGTTAAAACCAAGCGCCCATATTGCCCTCATTGCGCATCCACCTTACGAAGGGAACGCCAACAGTATTTCCAAGCAAGATGCACGCCTTCATTTAGGTTTAAATCCCGATAAAAAAACCCTTTTATTTTTTGGACTGATACGTCCATACAAAGGGCTTTTGGAATTGATCAACGCTTTTGCTCATTTAGACGATACTTATCAATTACTTATCGCCGGAGAGGTGTATGGCGACGATCAATCTTATCACGCTGCACTCGGGCAATTACCCTTTGCAAATTGGGTCTTCCACAATCGATATATTGCAGAAGCTGAGGTAGATTCCTACTTTGCGGCAGCTGATTTAGTAGTTCTGCCTTACCTGAGTGCGACCCAATCCGGTATCCGCGCCATGGCCTTGAGCCAACAGCGCGCGGTTTTGTGCACCAATGTGGGTGGTTTGGCAGAGGGTCTAGCTGCACAAAATCAGGGTTTTGAACTGGCTTCTACTTTGGCTCCGGAATTCGCTCTGCGCATACAACAGCTTTTTAATCAAGGAGATATCGAAGCATGTAATCGACATCTTTCACTTTTAAACTTGGATCTAGAACAAGCTTGGCTTTCGTTCGCTCAAGGAATCAGCGCCTTAGTGGAAGAGGGCTAGATTTTTTATTTGAATTTAAGGATCCAAAATCCTATATTTGCAACCTTAATTCAAATTCAAATATTCAAGAAATGCGTTTAAAAGGATTTTTTTGGTTCTTGTCCATTCTTCTCACAGCAGTTTGCGTTTACCAACTCTCATTCACATGGGTAGCCAGTAACGTCGAAAACAAAGCAGCTAAAGAAGCAGATCTTAAAGTGAAAATGCTTCGCGACGAAGCCAAGAACAACGGTGGAAAAGCAGTACTTCCAAACAATACGGAAGTCAATTTCAACGACCCAGAGGCAGTTGAGCTTGCCAGAGCAGCTTTTATCAATGAAATACTCCGCGAGAAAGGCGAGAAGCCGGTTTATCCTGTTTTAGGCTCTACTTTTGCTCAGGTGAAGAAAATGTCGCTTGCCTTTGGTCTTGACCTCGTTGGTGGCATGAGCGTTACCGTAGAAATTTCATACCCTGACCTCATTCGTGGTCATGTCAAAAGTGTAACAGACCCCAAATTCACCAAACCTTTTAACCGCGCAGTTGCCACTTACAATAAAAACGGTGGCGATTTCATAGCAACGTTTATCTCCGCCTATAAAAAAGCAAATGGTGCTTTGCCTTTGAGCTACGTCATCAAAGGAGAGTCTATCGGTATCAAAACTTCTGACGCCGAAGTAGAAAACTACCTCCGTGACCTCGTTGCTTCTTCCATGAAAGGAATCGAAGACATCATCGGACGTCGCATCAACCAATTTGGTGTGGCGCAGCCCAATATCCAGCGCGACCTCGCCACCAACCGTCTATACATCGAACTACCAGGCGTACAAGACGAAGAGACCGTTTCTCGCAAAATCCGCTCAACGGCCAACCTCGAATTCTACGAAACATACATGCCAGAGCAAATCCAAATGCAATGGCAAGAGGCAGCGCGCCTGAGCAAACAAAACGAAGTTGTCGTAGATGAGCTCGCTCTCGAGACCGACACCACTGCAGACACCACTGCTGTTCAGCCAGATACCGCCAAGCCAGTTTCTACAAACACGACCACTATTTCCAACGCAGCCAAAAAGAGCTTAGCTGAATTAGTAACCCCTGTCGGTGGCTACGCTATCGGTTATGTCAATGCCAACGATAAAGCCACTGTAGACGCTATTTTGCGTCGCAAAGACGTAGAAAATGCGTTCCCACAAGACCTCAAATTCATGTGGTCTGCGAAGCCAGAAAGCGTCGATAACAAATCCAAGAAAACAGCTTATTTCCTTTACGCTTGCCGCATTCCTGATACAGGCAAAGCGCGCGTTCGCGGCGAACACGTAAGTAACGCCAAAGTAGACTACGACCAAACCGACGGCTCGATCATCGTGAGTCTCTCTATGACAGACGAAGGTGCAGACGAGTGGGGCCGCATGACTACCGAGAACAAAGACCGTATCATTGCGATTTCTATGGATAGCGTCGTTTACAGTGCTCCTCGCGTGATCAACGCCATTACCAATGGCAACACGCAAATTTCCGGAAGCTTTACTTTCCAAGAAGCCGAAGACCTCGCAGGCCTACTCAATGGTGGTGCCCTCCCGGTTCCTTGTGTCATCAAAGACCTTCAGAAAGTGGGGCCAACCATTGGTGCTGAAAACTCTAAAGCGGGTCTCATCTCTTTCGGTGTGGCTTTCCTTGCTGTACTTCTTTACATGATGTTCTATTATGGTAAAGCAGGTCAGGCTGCCAACATCGCACTCATCGTCAACGTTGTATTTATCTTTGGTTCCCTCGCTTCTTTTGGAGCGGTACTTACCTTAGCAGGTATTGCTGGTATCGTTCTTACTATTGGTACGGCTGTGGATGCCAACATCCTCATCTTTGAGCGCGTTCGAGAAGAACAAGCCATGGGTGCCGATACCGAAACGGCCATTAATACCGGTTTCCGCAAAGCACTTCCGTCGATCATCGATGCAAACGTGACGCACTTACTCGTTGCCATCATCCTTAAAATCTTCGGTACAGGTGAAATCGAATCTTTTGCCACTACACTCATCATCGGTATCTTTACCTCTATGTTCTCTGCTATGGTCATTGCAGAGCTTGCCATCCACACGTGGTTGTCAAAAGGCAAAACAGTTGGTTTCAATACCAAATACTCTGCAGGTCTTTTCCAAAACTTCAACTTTGACTGGATGGGCAAAAGAAAATACTTCTACATTTTCTCTATTGCCGTTACCATTGCAGGTGTCATTTCTTTGAGCACGCGCGGTTTAAAGCAAAGTGTTGAATTTACAGGTGGCCGTACTTTTGCCGTTAAGTTTGAAAAGAAAGCAGACATCGAAGCAATTCGCAAAGAACTAGCTAAAGTATTTGTAGAAAGCGGCGAGCCAGCTTCAATTGACCTCAAAACAAAATCCAACGACTACAACGTCGAAATCGTGACCAACTATTTGCTCAACAACGACGGCGCAACAGACCAAGTGAACAAACAACTTCAATTAGGTTTAGACGCTTGCAAAGACAAAATGGGCAACTACGACGTACTCGAGTCGCGTGCCATTTCTGCTTCTATCTCTTCTGAGCTCTGGACATCCTCAACTATCGCTATTACACTCGCTCTGTTGGCCATCTTTGCCTACATCCTCATCCGCTTTGGACACTGGCAATACTCTTTGGGCGCAATTGTTGGATTGGCACACGATGCGTTCTTTGTGATTTCCATCTTCTCCTTGCTCCACGGTTACCTTCCTTTTACGCTAGACGTTAACCAAGCATTTATTGCAGCTATTCTCACCGTTATTGGTTACTCCATGAACGATACCGTTATTGTATTTGACCGCATCCGCGAGAACCTACGCAAAAGCAAGCCAGAAGACAACCACGGAGACATCATCAATAGTTCATTGAACAGAACCCTTTCGCGTACCTTCAACACGTCCATGATCTTATTTGTGGTCGTCTTGATCATGTTCATCTTCGGAGGAACAGCCATCAAAGGTTTCTTATTTGCTTTGTTGGTTGGGGTACTCATTGGTACGTACTCTTCATTGTGTGTAGCCACACCAATTCTGCTCGACTTCTCTAAGCGTTTACGCGCTTAAGACGCCAACTTATTTTTTTAAAAAAAGCCGCTCCAAAAAAGCGGCTTTTTTGTTGGGAATACGTCTTCTTTGCGTTAATGAAGTTTTACGCGCTTATGAAATACAGAATTTACTTTGTGCTGCTTTTTTTTGCAGTTATCGCTTTGGGTATTTATTGGACCATCCTCCCAAATAAAGTGGCAGCAGTAGATCCTTACAAAGCTTTGATCCAAGACACTACCAATCAGCAACTGAACCAAGCGGGCTCGAGCCTTCAGAATCAAATACCAACACTGCGGATCAAAGGCGGAACCCAAGAACAAGTTCAAATCAAAGCTGTTGCCATCAAGACCTATCTTGAGAACGGTTTTGCAAGAACGCGATACGACATCACATTTTTCAATCAATTTGATCGCCTACTCGAGGCAGAATTTGAGTTTCCTTTAGGTCGAGGTCAGACCATTACTCATTTTGAATTGGAAATGAATGGTGAATTGCGTCCGGCAGTGGCCGTTGAGAAGCACCAAGCGCGCGTGGCCTATGAAGCAACCGTCAGAAAAGGTATTGATCCTGGATTGTTAGAAAAAGTCGCAGGAAACCTCTTTCAAATGCGCGTTTATCCGCTGCTGCCAAATCGTACCAAGCGACTTCGTTTCGAGGTTTGTTCCGTTTTGCCTCAAGATGCACAGAAAGCATATTTCCACATGCCGATTGAATTAACAGAAAAGGTAGCCAGGTTTAATTTCCAGGCCATTGCATATGCCAATGGGCGTCCTGTCCTTTTAAAGTCGATCAAAAAGCGCAACAAAAGCGTAAACGAGCACATCCGGCTGACGCAAAAACTCCCCAAAGTCCCAGCTATCTATGGAGATAAACAAGGCGGGTTTTACTACGTCAATACCAACATGTCGCTCCCTTGTAAATTCGCTCGAAAAAAAGCCCCCAAAGTAGTGACCGTTTGCTGGGATGTTTCCGCTTCAAGGTCAACTGCGCAACTCGATATAGAACGCGAATTGTTAGAGGCATATCTTAAATGGATTAAAAATGGCAAATTAGAACTCGTGTTTTTTGCACACGAAATTTTAGCGCGTCACCGTTTGGTGATTCAAAATGGTCGCGTCAATACCTTGCGGACTTTACTCAAAGCACAACATTATGATGGCGCATCCTCGCTTTCTTGCCTAAATTTTGGTCGCTTTAAAGGCGATGAAATCCTGTTTTTTTCTGATGGTATTCAAACGCTTGGTGACCCCATCAAAAAGGTAGGAAAGGCCCCGATTTACCCGATTGTGTCAAGTCAAGTTACAGACCAAGGGCTCTTGTCTTTTTTAGCCAAGCAATCAAACGGAAGTGTCATCGATTTAAGTGCACAGCAAGTTCCGGCTGCGCTCAAGCGCTTGAAACGACAATACCTCCAATTTTTGGGTTTCAAAGAGTCGCATCCACAACTAGAGTATTACACTACCCAATTGGATCCTGCGAGCCAACGCTTACTCCTCAGCGTCAAAGTACCCCTAGCATTGAAAAGTCTGACTGCTCAATTTGGTCTTGATTCAAAGATGGTCCTGCATGCACAAGAAGTAAAACTAGATTCTCTGCACCTTGACCCTAACGGAACTAGCCAACGCAAACGTTGGGCGATGGCGAAACTCGAAAGCTTAGAGGAACAGCCAAAAGTCAAACGAAAGGAAATCTGTGCCCTGGGCCTGAAGTACAACCTCGTGAGTTCGGCAAGTTCCCTTTTGGTACTCGATTCGCTAGCAGATTACCTTGAATTTCGCATTGTACCACCCGCATCTCTGAGAAAGGCTTATTTCAAAGCGCTTCATAAGTTGGAGAAAACCGAGCTATTAGTTCAGAAAAATCATTTGGCGCGCATCAAAAAAGAGTGGAAAGCCTATCAAAAGTGGTATTGGAATAAACCCAAAAGAGTCGAGCAAAAAGAGGCTGCCAATTTCGCCATCCAAGCGCCAATGATCAACGGTGACGTACAAGAAGAAACTGTACCATCTACTCAACAGGAAGCAGCAAGCGTTACTGAAAATGATGCTGTACAATTGAGTCTTTCCACAACTGGCGGCGCCACTTATAATTGGTCGCCATCGAGTAGTGCTTCAAGACAAGACGCTAATGGTTGGGCAACAACCATAGCAGGAACTTACAGCACGGTTGTTTCTGCGAATGCAACTACAACTATATCAGGTCAGGCAGCTGCTGCTCCGAGTACTACCATATCAGTTGCGGCCTGGAACCCCAAAGTCCCATACCTAAAGAGCCTTAGGGCGGTTAGTCTGACACAGGCCTATGATCGTTATTTACTGCTCTGTGAGAAATACAGTGATCAACCGTCTTTTTACATCGATATATGCGACTTTTTTGTGCAGAAGAAGCAGCCAAAGTTAGCGGTTCGGGTATTGACAAATTTGGCAGAAATGCAACTCAAAGATGCCGCGTTGCTTCGGATTTTGGCTCAAAAGCTCTTGCAACTCAAGGCTGAAAAGCTTGCAATTTCTCTATTTAAATCCATTTTAGAATTGAGGCCTGAGGAGCCGCAGTCTTACCGTGATTACGGCTTGGCACTCGCGCAAATTGGCAAGTACCAAGAAGCCATCGAAGCACTTTATAAAGTTGTCAAGGAGCCATATGACGGCCGTTTTGAAGGTATTCATTTGATTGCTCTCAATGAGATCAATCATTTGATTGCCAGGTATCCAAGAGAAATAGACACCAAAGGAATTCCGGATCATTTCTTGGTTCAACTCCCAATGGACATTCGTGTTGTACTCAATTGGGATGCTGACAACACAGATGTGGATCTTTGGGTGACGGAACCAAACGACGAAAAATGTATGTACAGTTACAAGCTCACCTCAAACGGTGGTCGAATTTCAAATGATTTTACACAAGGTTATGGCCCCGAAGAATATTTGATCCGCAAGGCCCCAAAAGGCACTTACAGGATTCAGGCACATTATTACGGCAATCATCGGCCTACTTTGAGTGGCAAAGCGATTCTAACCGTTCAGCTCTTTAAAAACTATGGTACACCTTATGAAGTCAAGAGTGAATTTACGAGGCGTTTGCAAGTTGTCGACGAAGAACTCGATTTAGCGACCTTTGAAATCAATTAGCTTATTGCTTGATAAATTGCAATAAGCCGCTTTGTCCTTCTTCGTAGATTCCTAAATAATAGCTTCCGGCAGCAATTTTAGGGCTCAGTTCGATGGTTTGCTTCACTTTGCCATTGGAGGCTTTCAAAGCAAAACTCGCAATGTGTTGGCCCTGTAAATTGAAAAGTTTGGCTTCTAATCCAGCGCTCTTAATGCCTTCAATTTGGAGTTCAAAAATGCCGTTATTCGGATTTGGATACAGCTGCATCACTTGAAAGTTCAATTCGGATAGGCTAGAGCTATTGACCACCACCTCAATGGCCGTAACGCAGCCATTGTTGTCTTTTACATAACAAGTGTAAGTACCTATAGCCAAACCAGAGAAGAAAGAACCGGAATAGTAATTCTGACCATCCATGGAATAGGTGTAAGGCGAGTTGCCGCCGCTTGCAGCGAGTGCAATGGTGCCGTCGTTTCCGTTAGAAACTGTTGTATTTGCAGTTAGCATAAGTGCAGCGGGCTCGGTAATTGTACTGGTGAAGTCTTGCTGACACCCGTTGGCATCGGTAGCCGTTAGTGTGTAGGTTCCTGCTGGCAAACTTGAAAATACAGGACTCGTAGATGCAGCACCACCATTGAGGGCATAGGTGTACGGGCTCGTTCCTCCGCTCACTTGGCAATTGAGCGAACCGTCGTTGGCACCATTGCAACTGATCATTGTCGGAATCATGTTAACGCTCAGTGGGGTAGGCTCAGTTACGATATAGGTGAGGGATGTGCTGCAGCCATTGGCATCGATGACTCCGATGGTGTAGGTGCCAGCACCCAAATTATTAAAAGTGTTGCTCGCTTGATCAGCACCATTGTTGATTGAGAAATTGTAGGGTGCTGTTCCACCATTTGGCGTTACGACAATATTTGCGGTTTGTGAGCCTGCACAAGCAATCGTGGTAGTCTGGACAACGCTCGCATTGATCGAGGCTGTGGCGGCAATTGTAAATGTTCCGGAGACAGCACATCCTTGGTTATCTGTAACAGTATAGGTGTAGTTGCCTGCGCTGAGGTTGTTGAAGGTATTCGAAGTTTGAGCAGGAGCGTTATCGAGGGCATAGGTGTAAGGACTGTTATTGCCTGTCGCTTGTAACACGACCACACCATTGCTTGCATTGCAACTTGGTTGCTGACTCACAACGGCATTGACGGTTACATTAGATGCGCCAATGACATTGATGTTCAGATTAAATTGATCGTTACAGGAATTTTCGTCGTTACCCAAGCCATTGATATTGGCCAGCTGCAAAAGAACGTTATTCGAACCTGTCTGAAGCCCAGAAACGGTAAAGAAAATGGTATCGATGGCTTGATACCCACCAAGGCTGGAGCTCGTAAAGGCCTGACTCGTTGGATTAGCTGTTCCTACTTGACTAGAAACGGTAAACGCATTGACAGCATTGACGCCGCGGTTTTCAACGATGATCGCAATTTGAGTGCTGGCTCCGCAAATACCGCCTGTTTGGGTGGTGTAGGCATCAAGAATAGCTAAGTCTAGGCTATCAGGATTCATTTTAAATGCGGATACATTGGTGACGATATTGTTGTTGGAATTCATGACCACGCCGGTGTAATAGAAGGTAAGACCGTCGAAATCGTCGATGCACATATGGTGGTAATCACCCCAGCGCGTGTTGGAAGTACGTGCAGACAAGCCCTGCTTGATCATGGTTTCGGGTAGCGTCATTTGCCCAAGTGGATCACAAGCTTTGCGGCCAGTCATTTGGATGGAGGGGTAGTCTGGCGCCGTGCTGCCCGAAGTGGAATAGGCCAACATGATATTTCCGTACTTATCAATATTAATGGCGGGCATCCAGCGATTGAGCGTGGTTCCTGGTGCGTAGGTTCCTTCTTGATAGAGTGTCCAGGCACCAGTGCTGCCTGTTGGTCTGCGCAATTCTAGCCAACGTACACCCGCTCGGTTGTTGCCGTTGACATCTGTTGCCAAGCAAAGCGCCATCGCTTGATGGTCTTGGAATACACGCATAGGTGCTTTGTACATAACGCATTCTCTGAGCGGATCTAGTTTCACGGTGGTGCCTGGCTGTGCAATACAAGAAAAACTGGTGAGGCCACAGAGGTCGGAGTCAATTTCGGTAATTGGCACATCTTGAATTTTGGCAACGCTACCGGTGTTGTTGGTCCAGTTGATGGTCATTTCCCAAATTTCGATCCAGTCGTTGGTAGGGCTATCCGGAGATCCGTTGCTGTGCTTTTCGTCGTCGCGGTGGCGTACAAATAGTGGTTTTTGACCAGCGGGTCCGGCGAGGTCTCCTTCTAGATCTACGGGTGTTATGGATTGAAAACCAAAGCCATTGAGCGTATAGCCGATGGCCACGCCTATAAATGGAGAAGTGGCACCACTGACTAGTGCGCTGAGTTTCATCGCATAAACGCGCGGAGGCCCACCTTCATTGGTGGAGGCCAACAAAGCATCTGAGGTTTCGCATATGCTCCATTTTGGATAATCAGGGAAATTTGGACAAGTAAATTGATAAAAATAATAGGCACCTTGGGGATTGCTCGTTTGGGATACGTATACGAGAAGCTTCTTTTGAGCTTGTGTGGAAAATTGGGTGATGATCCAGCGTTTGGCTGTTTTGTAATAAAGGATCACGGGGTCTCCAAGACCGGTAACCGTTGGACTCCCAAGGGTGGCCATCACTAAAGTACCGCTGACGCTTGCCCCGGTTGTTTTGTTAAAAATTTTGTAAGAGCCGCCGCTTCCAGAATTGGTTCCCTGAATGTAAACCGTTGAATCTGACTCTCCTGAAGGGTCTGGCGGCGAAATTCCATTGCCAATACCCTGTACTTGCCATAACAAACTGGCAGAGGTTGTTTTTTGTTGATTATTGTTGCCATGCTGTTGCCAAACCCAATCGGGCTGGTGTGCATTGAAACCCATTTGAACGGGAACCTCGCGTCCTTTGAAATTGGGAATCACGATGTCTTTTTTGGGATCTGCTTGGTTAGGAGCTGCAACCAATTGCGCTGTGGTTGGCGTTACATAGCCGTAAAATTCGGCGTTTTGAGCAAAAATAGAGCTGCAGCAACAGAGCAGGACGGAGAGTAAGCGTAGTTTCATAGTTTAGGGTTGAGTTTAGCACGTTGAAATTATGAAATTTTATCCAAAAATTAGCCTTCAAATACTATTTTTATGGCATGAAAATCATTCTATCTCCAGCTAAGCTCATGCGGCCTTGTTTCAGCCCTCCATCGGGTAAATTGCTCTTTAAAAAGCAAGCCCAGCAGCTCATGAGTGAACTAAAGCGTTGGAGCGTCCCGGATTTGATGCGGCAAATGAAATTATCAGAAGAAAAAGGGAATGAAACCTTTCATATGATTCAGCAATGGGGGGCCAAGAAAAATCAAATAAATAGCGCACCAGCGCTCTTTGCTTACATCGGCGAAGCCTTCAAAGCGCTAGATGCCGATCATTTGAAAGAGGAGGAAGTCGCCTATTTGAATAAGCATCTATTTATTTTATCTGGCTTGTATGGTTTACTGCGTGCAAATGATCTAATAGAGCCTTATCGTTTGGAAATGGCACAGCGCGGTGTGGCACCCGAGGAGCAGTCGTTGTATCATTTTTGGAGAGCAGACGTCGAAAAAAACATGCTGAAGCAACTCACAAAAGGGGAGAGCCTGCTCAATTTGGCAAGTTCAGAATACAGCGACCTTTTGCAAGCCCCTAAATTGAGGTCAATCATGTACACTCCTCATTTTTACGAAAAGAAAAATGGGGAACTCAAGTCAGTATCGGTTTTTTCGAAACAAGCCCGCGGCACGATGGCCAGTTGGTGTGCCATAAACAACATAGTTCAACCTTTAGATATCAAGTCGTTTGAAGAGCTTGGCTACCAATTCAGTTCTGAGAATTCTAATGGGAACGAACTGGTTTTTATCCGTTAAAATCAAAGTCAGGAGCTTGCTCAATGATTTCCCAGGTGTGGTCTGCAAGTAATTTGACACTGGCTAGGTAGGTGAGCTTGTCGCCAGATTTACCCCAAGAAAGCGGGCCAATGAGCGAAAGCATGAGTTTTTCATCCGCTTTGCGGTACAAGTGATAGACATGATTGATCAGCGGCTCGAAGCGCAATTCGGTTTGATAGATGTAATCCGAAATGGTTTTTCTGGCTTGAATTTTTTGGGCTTGAGCGGCTAGTAACTGCATTTGTTCGTATATCTGAGACAGCTGCATATCCGTTTGTTGGTTCATAGCGCTCAGTGCGCGACCTTTGAGTTTGCCGGTATCTTCGGGCTTGATCACGGCGCCACCAACAGTATGAGCATAAGGAAGCAAATGCGGATTGCTCGCAATTTTGTCGGGGTCAATCGGGTTGACAAACGCTTTTTTTGACTTTTTATCTTGCTTCATTCTAGACCAATTTACTCAGGGCAGCACCAACGGCAGTTCCAATTGCTACACCCATGCCTCCCATTCGAACACCTGCATGTACGTTTTTGTTCAGCGACCTAATAATTGGTTTTTTTTCAGGACCCACACACATGATCCCCGACCATTCTTGGTCAATTTCAAAAGCTTGTCCGGGTAAAATCTCAGTGCTCAGTTTGTTTAAGAGCGCAGCACGTATGCGTTCATTTTTGTCAAATGTTGTCGTCGTTTCAGTTTCAAAATCAAGGTGCCTTCCACCACCTAATAAGATGCGATTCCCGATATCTCTAAAGTAGTAATAGCCCTTGTCGCTGTGAAAAGTGCCTTTGATTTGGTGTTTCATGGGTTTGGTAAGCAAAACTTGCGCCCGAGCAGGTCTGAGCTCATTCTGAAAATAGGTTTGCGCAAAACCATTTGTACACAAGAAAAGATGTTGGGCCGAGAGTTCACCATGTGTAGTAGCAATCAAAACGTCATCTTCGCTCGATTCCCATTTGATTACTTCAGTTGCAAATAAAAATTGAATGCCTTGCGCACTGCATTGTTGGTGAAGTTGATGGATCAATAATCCGGTGTCTAGAGCGCCTTCAAAAGCATTGAAGTAGGCCGCTTGGAATCCTTGGAATCCAAATTTGCTTTCATAGGTCGTATCTTTTTGGTAAACATGAGCGTAACCAAAACGCTTTTGAAATTGCTCATTTAAAAAGGGTATAAATTCAGGATCCAAGTCTTTTTCGCTGGCGCTGATTAAGTCCCAAGAGCCACAATTTTGGTAGCGCATGGCTGCAGCGGGCACTCTTTTTTGAAGCTGCTCCAAGCCTTTGAGCCTCAGCTCAATGGTTTCCCAAACTTTATCTTCGGGCATGTGGCAGAGGTCGTCTTGGATTTCTGTTGGGCTACCAAAGCAGGCAAAACCTGCATTTTTTGTACTAGCGCCCGTCGGTAAATAACCCCGTTCTAGGATCAATATTTTTTCTGTCGGGAAGCGCTCGCGCAAGGAGAGCGCAGTAGACATGCCGATGAGCCCAGCGCCCACAATAACGAAGGTATTGCCGACAATATATTGTTCGCGTTCCCAGTAACTCAATTGATCAAAGCGCAGCATTTTTTTTACTCGTTGATTTTTAGCAAATTTGTGTTTGAAACAAATGTACCAAATTGCGTTGAATAGGTCATTTGACAAACCACAGATTGACATGATCAAATTACTCTATTTTGTATTGTTGCTAATTCCTGCTGGGCTCTTTGCACAGCGTGATTTTCTCGTTGTGATCGAAGGAAGCACGACGAACTTACTCGATCAGCGCGCTGTCGTCGGCGTGACCATCGATATCATGCAGCAAGATGCCGTCCTGACCAAAGTACTGAGCAACCAAAGCGGCCAATTTTATGCATCGGCCAAGATATCGCAAGGGCAGCCCATTCAAGTGCGCCTGACTAAAGGTGGTTTTTTGACCAAGCAGGTCTTACTCGACCTCACTACACTTCAAAGTCAGTCGAGTAGTCCAGGCGGTCTGCAACTGATCCGTAACTTGACTTGCGAACTCTATGAGCTCAGACCCGAAGTAGACCTCACCTTTGCCAAAAATGTGGCCACCGACAAATATGTTTGGTCAAGCGGCACTTTAGTTCAAGTCCCGTTGGTCAAAACAGACGCAGATCAAAAAGCAAAAGCGGCATATCAATTGGCAATAGACCAGAAAGCATACCAGCGTCATATGCTTGCTGCCGAAAAAGCGAATGCAGCCCAAAACCAAGATCAGGCGCTTGTTTACCTCGATTCTGCCTTGCTCGTTATTCCAAACGATGCCCCTGCCAAACTCAAAAAAGAACAGATCTTAAGCGCGCAAGCTGCTGAACGCAAACGCATCCAAGACGAAGCGCTTCAGGCCAGCCTTCTCCGTGAAGCCATTGCCGCTCGCCAAGCCGGTGACCTCAACTTGGCAAGCCAAAAAATCAAAGAGGCGGCTGCTGTATTGCCCAATAATTCTGCAGTGGTTCAAGAGCAAACAAACATCGATAAAATGCGCACTGAAGCAGCAGATGCCCAAGCCAAAACCATGGCTTTTCAAAAGGCTATGCAAGCAGCTGCCGCATTAGTGAACGCTAAAAAGTACGACGAGGCCGAGACCAAATACAAAGAGGCACAACAAATCAAACCAACAGAAAAAGAAGCCGTCAATGCACAATTGCTCCTGCTCAAAGAATTGAAATTTGACATCCAGAACGAAGCAGAGCTCAAACGCACCATGAAGTTGGCCAATGACCAATACCTCCAAAAGAAATATGACCTTGCCCTTGAGACTTACAAAAAAGCGGATCAACAAATTGCGCTTTTTCACAAGCAAAGCCTCATCGATAGCTATTCCAAAGAATTACAGGCGGGCATCAAACGCGTGACCGAAGGGATCAACTCGATGTCTCAGGTCTATCAAAATCAATTAGCGAAGGCCAACGAGAATTTCAACAAAGGCCCACAATTCTACGGCACAGCCAAATCAATTCTGAATTCAGACCCCATGAAAAGCCGCCAAAACGAGCCTGAGGTCATTGAACTCAAAAACAAAATCAGTGCCATGGAGGCGTACTATGAGGCGCGCAAAACGGCCTACCAGTTGGTGAAGGCCAAAGACAACCCAGGTGCACTCAAAGCGCTTGAAAAACTTCATGCGTCCGGTTTGGCTCAGCAGCAATACCTCAATCAAAATGAGCTTCCAGGTATTCAAAAAAGCATGGACTCCTTGCGCATCATTTTGACGCCGGCACCCGTTGTAAAAGTGAAAGAAGATGCTGTGGTAGAGCCCGCAGGTATCCGCTTAACAGCTCCTGGTGAAGTAGTAAATGGAGAAAACTCAATGGTATTCAATGACCTACAAAGCAATCGCGAAGCCAAGCAAGAAAGTCCGTACCGTACTCAGCAACAAATCAAAACCGAAGTCGAATACCAAAATTACTTCTCTCAACAAAATGCTGCTGTCGGCTCCTACGAAACGAGTGCTCAATTTGAAATGACGCGTTCACAAAGAGAACTACAAAGCAGGCAAAACGAAGCAACCCAGCAAACACTCCAATCCGATCGCGCTCAAAAAACACAAGAATACGAGGTGGCTGTCCTGAACAGAGAGGCGCTTAGCGCACAGCATCAGCAAGACAACGTCACCAATCTCAATGCCTGGAAAGACGCCAAAGACCACCAAAACCAAACCGAACAGAAAGCAGCAGACGGGCGTCAACAAAGCGAGCTCGATCGTTTGAATGTCATTCAAAACCAAAAAGACCTACAGGTTCAAAAAAGCCGCGCCGAAGATGAAAAAAATGTGACAGAACTCAACCAACGCACACAGGCGGTTACCTATACCAAACAAGTTCAGCAAGATGCCGCCGCAGGCGAAGGACAAGCGCAATACGAAAAAATTCAACAAACTGCGGCCTCTACCGTTCAGCTCAAAACTACTCCCAACTACCTGCGCGATGAAAACGGCGTGCTTTTTCCGTCTAACACCATGACCGAAAAAACATATCAAATTAAAAACAAAGAAGGCTACGTGACCAAAGTGATCATCAGAAGGGTGGTTGTAGATCCGAACGGACACGGCGTGGTCTATGAACAAACAACCGACGAAAACGGCAAAACTTATTTTACAAGAGACGGACAGGTGAGCACAGAATACATTTGGTTCAATGAATCTACTGGTGCCAATGTCCTGACTAAATAAGTTGACATGCAAGTACATTTTATTGCAATAGGAGGCAGCGCAATGCATAACCTTGCTATTGCCCTCTCTAGAAAAGGTTTTCAAGTATCTGGTTCGGACGACGAAATTTTCGAACCTTCGCTGTCCAGGCTTCAAAAGCAAGGAATCTTACCTCAGCAACTAGGTTGGGATGCCACCCGCATTCATGCTGGGCTTTCAGCAGTTATTCTTGGCATGCATGCCCGAGCTGATAATCCAGAACTAGAAGCAGCTAAAAAGCTCGGCATTCCTATTTTTAGTTATCCGGAATACCTCTATGAACAGAGCAAGGATAAAATTCGCGTGGTCATAGGCGGGAGTCATGGAAAAACAACCATAACCTCTATGCTTTTACATGCGGTAGCCAAACTCCAAATCGACGTAGACTACATGGTTGGCGCCCAACTTGAAGGTTACGACTGCATGGTCAGACTGACCCAAGAGGCCAAATACATGATCTTAGAAGGCGATGAATACTTGAGTTCACCAATAGACCGCCGCCCAAAGTTTCACTTATATAAGCCGCATATTGCGTTGCTTTCCGGAATTGCCTGGGATCACATCAATGTGTTCCCCACATTTGAAAACTACGTCGAGCAATTTGAAAAATTTATTGCTATAATTGAGCCCGACGGAGCTTTGGTCTACAACCAAGAAGATGACGAAATTGAGCGTTTGGCTTCCAAAACGGCCAATCTGAAATTGATGCCGTACCGAACGCCTGAATTTTCTCCAACTCCCTCAGGTACCGACCTTCATTTTGAAGGCCGCACCTATCCTTTACAAGTTTTTGGAGCCCATAATCTTCAGAACTTAATGGGTGCAATGTACTTGGCCCAGCAAATGGGAATAAGCGCTCCTGATTTCTTCACCGCTATGTCGGATTTCACTGGCGCAGGTAAGCGACTTCAAAAAGTTGTTGCCGCCCCCGATTTCGTACTTTATAAAGATTTTGCACATTCACCATCCAAGTTAAAAGCCACCACGAGTGCTGTTAAACAGCAGTATCCGGATCGCGAAGTGATCGCCTGCATGGAATTACACACCTTCAGCTCTCTACAAAAGTCCTTTTTACCACAATACGACGGCGCCATGAACGCTGCCGACCAAGCACTTGTTTATTTTAGTCCGGAAGTGGTTGCTCATAAAAAGTTACCTGCTTTGGATGTTGCTGAGGTTGCAGCTGGTTTTGGTGGTGAGGTCAAAATATGCACCCAAACCCAAGAGGTCTTGGATTTCATTAGGTCTCAAAATTGGCACAATAAAGTGCTTCTGATGATGTCTAGTGGGAATTTCGATGGGATTGACTACGACGCACTTGGCGAAGAGCTCTGTGCTAGTCTCTAAAAACAACCCGGCGATAAATGACCGCAATGAGCAAGCTGTTGAGGGTGCCATAGACCAACAACGCCAATAAACTCACGCTCAAGGTAAACTGAGGGTCATACATCATGGCCGTATTTTTACGTGCCATTTCAACTATTTCGGCATCGCTTTTATTTTCTAGTGCGCTATTGCCTTTTCTAATGGCGGCAATTTCAGCGGGGCTGTCCATTTTTTGTTCGTAAGCCGCTCTTTTCTTTTGATTGAATTCAGGATAGATATCTCTGTAGTAGAAAAACAGAAAGAAACTGACAATAAGCGTGTAGGGTAGCCCGACGCTCAGGCCTGCTTTGATGTCGGTGAGTATGTTGCTTTCACTGGTGCCACTTCTTTTTTTGCGGTACATAAATAAAGCGATAGCAGCAGTTAGAAACGCCATATTGAGCAGTACGAAAATTTGGATTTCATCGAGCTTCCAATTGAGAGCGAACGCGAGCATTTTGATTGCTATCCATGTGCTCCCGAAGACCAGACCGTAAAGCCAACCGTTTTTCATTAGCTATTCATTGATACCAAAAACTCTTCGTTGGAGAGCGTGTTTTCCATGTGGGATTTCATGAATTCCATAGCTTCTACTGGGTTCATGTCTGCGATGAATTTACGGATGAGCCAAACGCGCTGTAAGACGTCTTTACCCACGAGTAAATCTTCTCTTCGCGTACCAGAAGCCGTGATGTCGATTGCAGGATAAATGCGGCGATTCGATATTTTGCGATCTAGTTGGAGTTCCATGTTGCCGGTTCCTTTGAATTCTTCAAAGATGACTTCGTCCATTTTTGAACCTGTTTCTGTAAGGGCTGTAGCGAGTATCGATAAAGAACCTCCGTTTTCGATTTTACGCGCAGAACCAAAGAATCTTTTGGGTTTGTGCAGTGCGTTGGCGTCTACACCACCGGAGAGTACCTTGCCAGAGGCAGGAGAAACGGTATTGTAAGCGCGCGCAAGACGGGTAATGGAATCGAGGAGAATGCAGACATCGTGGCCACACTCCACCATGCGCTTGGCTTTTTCGAGGACCATGTTGGCAACTTTTACGTGGCGATCAGCGGGTTCATCGAAGGTAGACGCAATGACTTCTGCTTTGACTGAGCGCGCCATGTCGGTGACTTCTTCTGGGCGTTCGTCGATGAGCAGAACAATGAGGTAAGTTTCAGGATGATTGGCGGCAATTGCGTTTGCTACATCTTTGAGGAGCATGGTTTTACCCGTTTTCGGTTGCGCGACGATCATGCCGCGCTGACCTTTTCCAATTGGGGCAAAGAGGTCCATGACGCGCGTAGAAAGGGTTTCTTGGGCGTGACCTGTCAGTTTGAATTTTTCGGAAGGAAAAAGCGGGGTAAGGTATTGAAAAGGAACGCGGTCTCTGATGTAAGAGGGGTCGCGACCGTTGATGGATTCAACTTTTACAAGCGGAAAGAATTTTTCACCTTCTCGAGGTGGGCGAATGGTTCCTTTGATGGTGTCGCCTGTTTTGATGCCAAAGAGCTTGATTTGATTCTGAGATACGTAGATATCATCGGGAGAAGGAAGATAGTTGTAGTCTGAGGAACGCAAAAAACCATAGCCATCTTGAATGACTTCCAATACGCCTTCTGCGGAAACAATACCGACCAAATCAAAGTTTTCTTCTTTATTGACTTCTTCGGATTTGTCTTGGTTTTCGCGTGGTGGACGTTGGTTGCGGTTCTCGAAGCGCTGTTGGTGCTGACGCTGACGCTGTTCGTTTGGTTTATCTGATTCTGGCGCTTTTTCAGCGACAGCTTGTGGAGTAGCGTCTTCGGTCGGAGGCGCAACTTCTGTTTGTGGTTGTGGCTCTAATTCGGTGCGGGGCTTGCGGCCGCGCTTGCGCACATTCGGGTTTGCTTCAGTTTGCGTTACTTCACTCGTTGCTGCTGCCGGAGCAGCAGGTTGGTCTTGGCCAGTTATGGCGGCAATGAGTTCGTTCTTTTTGAGACTACCGGCATCAATGCCAAGGCTTTGCGCAATAACGCGAAGGTCCGAGATTTTTTTACTCTCTAAGGTCTTTAAATCCATCAATGGTAAGTTATAAGCTGAATTTTGGAGAAGGCCCTGAAATGGGCAATTGGAAATTCGTTGCAAGTTTAAGCAAAAAAACGCGAAAAAGAACGAATAATGTTAAAAACTATGTCTTGCGTTTTTGTTTTTTGGCCGCAGGAAATAATATGTTGTTCAAAATCAAGCGATAGCCTGGGCTATTTGGATGTAGGTTGAGGTCTGTTGGTGGGTCGCCAACGAGGTGTTGGTAGTCCTCGGGGTCATGACCGCCGTAGAAGGTCCAGGTACCTTGCCCGAATTCGCCGTGGACGTATTTGGCCGTGTTGGCGGCTTTGTTCTCCCCGAGAATGAGCACATTGGGCTTGATGAATTCTTTGTGGAAGTCGGTTGTTTGCCCCATAAAACCATTGATCACATCTACGTGGCACTGCGTAAGCATGGTGGGCACGACATCCCATTTGGCAGAAAAATCGAATAGGGTAAACTGATCGGATTTTTCAGTGATTTGACGTTGTGTGCGCAAATCGGTGCCGTCGATATCGCTGTATTCGTAGACCATAGGGTCTTTAATGATGTGAAAATCTCGGAAAGCAAAAGTTTGGTTGAAGTCGAGTTTGTCTTGGGCACGCGGGTCTGAAGGCGTGCCGTCAAAGACGGCTTCTTGGATATCCACGCTTTGTGCGGCGAGCGCAATGTCGAAAGAATCGGTTCCAGAGCACATCGTGAATAGAAATCCGCCGCCGATCACAAAATTGCGTATGTTGAGCGCAACTGCTCTTTTGAGCGCAGCGGTAGAGGCAAAACCCAATTTGGCAGCATCTGCTTCCGAGCGCTGTACCTCTTGTTGGTACCAACTTTGCATGCGCGCCGAGCTGTAAAATTTACCGTATTGGCCTGTGAAGTCTTCGTGGTGCAGGTGCAGCCAATCGTATTTGGGTAAGATGCCATTAACAATAGCCGAGTCGTAGATTTTGTCGTAGCTGATTTCTGCGTAGGTCAAGACGAGTGTAACGGCGTCGTCCCAGGGGAGTTTGTTGGGTGGGGTATAGACGGCGATTTTAGGAGCTTTTTCGAGCTGAACCACCTCCATATTGACCTCCGGATCTGCAATTTCGCTTTTGATTTTGTTGACTTGTCCATCGGCCAAAACTTGGTAGCTGATGTTGCGCAGCAGTAGTTCTTCTTCGATGCGCTGCAAATGTGGAATCAAAAAACTGCCCCCGCGGTAATTGAGCAACCATTCAATAATGATTTGGTTTTCGAGTGTCCAGTAGGCGAGGCCATAGGCCTTGAGGTGATCGCGTTGTGCTTCGTCCATGGGGACTAGAATTTGAGAGCTTCTGCCCTGAAAACTCAGTAAGACGGCGAAAAATAGAAGGAGAATTTTAGAAGGGATCTTCATCACTGTTGTCTTTGCTGAAAATATCTTCGCTGCTGTCATCCATTTTACTTTTGATCGTGTAGGTCGAGAATTCTTGATTGAATTGATTGAGCCCAGCGTTGTTAGTGCCAGGGAGGTCGAGTGCTTCGACTTCATCGAGGTTCTCAAAGCGCGCAAATTCAGGCACAAAGCGCAGGCGGACATTTTTAAGCGCGCCGTTTCTGTGTTTGGCAATGATAATTTCACCAATACCTAGGGTGGAGTTTCCGTCGGCATCTTGAGTGAGGTCGTAGTATTCTGGACGGTAGATAAACGAGACGATATCGGCATCTTGTTCGATAGCGCCGGATTCGCGCAAGTCGGAGAGCATTGGTCGTTTGTCGCCACCTCGGGTCTCTACAGAACGACTGAGCTGTGAAAGAGCAATAATCGGCACGTTGAGTTCTTTGGCAATCTCTTTAATCGATCTAGAGATAGTGGAGATTTCTTGTTCGCGGTTACCACCACTTTTGGAGTCTTTGGCGCTCATGAGCTGCAAGTAATCGATGATGATGAGGTCGATGTTGTGCTGCGCTTTGAGACGGCGACATTTGGCCCGGAAATCGAAGATGTTGATACCGGGAGTATCGTCTATAAAAATGGGCGCTTCGGCAAGCTTACCAATGCGCGAATGGAGTTGTTGAAATTCGTGTTCTTTGAGGTCGCCTTTTCTGAGTTTCTCTGCGGAGAGTCTAGACTCGCTGGCAATAAGTCGCTTGACTAATTGGACAGACGACATCTCGAGTGAAAATACGGCAACGCCTTTACCGTAGTCTACGGCGGTGTTGCGAGCCATAGAAAGTACGAAAGCAGTTTTACCCATACCTGGGCGCGCTGCCAGGACAATCATGTCCGAACGTTGCCAGCCAGAGGTTACTTTGTCGAGGTCGTGGAAGCCAGTCGGGATTCCGGAGACGCCATCGGTATTTTTAGAAGCAAGTTCGATTTCGTGAATGGCCTCTTGTACGATGTAGGACATAGAACCGACTTGCTTTGACATGTTGTTTTCGGCGATGCTAAATAAGTCAGATTCGGCGTCGTTGAGTAAATCAAAGACGTCTCGGGTGTCGTCGTAGGCATCGCGGATGATTTTGGAGCTGACGCTGATGAGCTCGCGCTTGATGAATTTTTCTGCCAAGATGCGGGCGTGGTGCTGCACGTGTGCTGCGCTGGCTACGCGGGTAGTGAGCGAGCTCACGTAGGCTGCGCCCCCGGCAAGTTCGAGCTCGCCACTTTTTTGTAATTGAGTCGTGACGGTTACGAGGTCTATGGGATTCGTGGCTGCAAAAAGTGCGCGAATGGCTTTGAAGATGTGTTGATGCCGCACATCGTAGAATGTCTTTTCGGATAAAATATCAATGGTATCGTTGATGGCTCTGCTTTCAAGCATCATGGCGCCGAGTACAACCTGTTCGATATCAAGTGCTTGTGGAGGTATGCGGCCAAGTTCAGCAAAGGGCTGAGCTGGTGTTTTCATGCGGGCAATAGGTTTGCGATTGTTATCGGGTGCGTCCATTTAACAAATATAGCTAAAGGCTACTTTACAGCGAAAATCTTCAGCTGCTTAGTTATTAAAAAGTTGTAAAGGGAGGTTATGAACAATTGTTGAAATCAGCACAGCTCCTTTAAGGCCTTGGCAGTGCCAATTTTTAGCGTGATCATGTCTTTGTCGCGCTTCGGGGACCGCGCAGGTGAAAATTCTCGGCCGTAAAAAATGATTTGCAAGTGTAGTTTATTCCATAAAACCTCAGGAAAGAGTTTTTTGGCATCGCGTTCGGTCTCGTCAACATTTTTACCGGATGTGAGCCCCCAGCGCGTCAGCAAGCGATGGATGTGGGTGTCTACAGGAAATGCGGCAAAGCCAAAGGCCTGCGACATCACCACAGATGCGGTTTTGTGCCCCACCCCAGGCAGTGCTTCCAGTGCATCAAAGCTTTGTGGCACAGCTCCGTTGTATTTTTCTACTAAAATTTGAGAGAGCTGTGCAATGGCAGCTGCTTTTTTAGGAGAAAGCCCACAAGGCCTAATGATTTGCTGGATTTTTTCGACTGGTTGCTTCGCCATGTCAAAAGGATTATCGGCGAGTGCGAAAAGCGTCGGGGTAACGGTATTGACGCGCGCGTCGGTGCATTGCGCAGAGAGCAAAACAGCCACTAAAAGGGTGTAAGGATCTTTGTGGTCCAGCGGAATGGGTGTTTCAGGGTAGAGCGCTTCGAGCGTTTCGACGACGAATTTTGCTTTTTCTTTTTTGGTCATAGTTGTCCGAGTGTAAAAAGATGAACAAAGCGGTTTTCCGAAATTAAAAACCACAAAAGGAGGGCTAAAATAGCGTATCTCGAGATAAACGAACCCGCTACAAAAATAATGTCTGCACTCGCAAAATACCAAGCCAAAAAGGGCAAGAGCAGCAGCAAACTTATGCCAATTTGAGCCCAATAAAAACCAAAATGCACAGGAATCGTTTGTTCATAAAGCCCATCGTGGAAACGAAGGGCCTTTACTTGATGGAGCCATGGTGTTTCGACGCTATGCAATTGCTGAACCTTTTGAAGATTTTGACTCAAGTAATCTGCAACCCAAAAAGTCCGTCCATCAGTGCTTTCGAATAGTTGAACCAGGTGGTTGTCTACACTTCCGTAGGTTCGGATACTGTAGCTATTGGCCAAAATAGGCTGTTGACGTTCAGGTAGGAAAAAATCGAGCCAAATAACGAATGTTAACAGCAAGCCAAGGTAAGCAAGCAAGCGATGCCAAAGACCAATTCGGCCACTTTTGAGTTGTTGCAGGTAAGCCATTTTGTAGGCTTCTTCTTGTTGCTTTTGTTGCCTTATTTTTTCGCGTGCGGCAGCGCGTTTTTGTCGATAAGCCTCGAGATCTTGATCGTATTGTTGTTGGCGCGCTTTGTATTTTTGCGCTACGGCAGCTTGGTCTAGCGAAGGTTCAGAATGAAGTAATTGTTCGTAGGCGGCTTGAATAGCCATGAATTGATTGGCGGCTGTGGGCGCAGGATTGCGGTCAGGGTGGTATTTTTTGACGAGTAGGCGATAAGCACGTCTGATTTCGGCTTGGCTTGCACCGGGCTGAACACCAAGTATTTTATAGGGATCTCCAGTCTTCATGGTCGAGGGCTTGAAGGATGGCTTGGCGTTGGATTTTTTGAGTGTTGGTGCGCAAGAATGGGTTCACCAGCGCATATTTTTTAGGAATTTCGGCAGGCTTAAGTGGTAGTGTTCGAAAGTCGGGAAGTGTTGGTTGCCGTGCTACTTCAAGGACAATCGCGACTACTTGCCCCCACTTTTGATCGGGCACGGCGGTGATAAAAAAAGCGCAGTCCAGGTATTTTTCGAGCTGGCTCTCTAAGATTTCGGGAATAATTTTGATGCCTCCGGAGTTGATGGCGTTGTCTGTGCGCCCTAGCCAAGTAAAGTGAGTAGGGTCGTGGAGCTCAACGATGTCTTTGGTTACAATTGGTTCTTTTTGCAATTGCGGATAGTGAATTGTCAAGCAGTCATTTTTGCAGGAAAATTGGATGCCAGGCAAGGCTTTGAACGCAGGTTCTTCTATAGGGCTCACTTCGCGCAAGGCAACATGGGAAAGTGTTTCGGTCATGCCATAACTTTGCCAAACAAGAAGTCCGGCATCCTGACAAGCGGCAATATGAGCAGCTGAAAGTGCACCCCCACCCACCAATATAAGGCCACAGCGCTTCAGTTGCGTGAGGTCGTGTTCGAGGCTTTGTTGCAGTTGAGTGGGTACCATTGCGACGAAATCGAAAGCGCTGAGGTGGTGTTGTAATGGTCTTGAATTGGGTTTTTCGATGGTGAGCGCAAAAGACCCTACAATTGATCTTACAAGTAGCATCAGGCCTCCGACGCTGTTGAGCGGTAAGCAAAGAAGCGCATGGGTGTCTGCCGTGAGCTGTAATGCCTGAATACTCGCTAAGGCGGAATGGGCGAGTTGCTCTTTGGTGAAGCGTTGGATCTGTGGGACCCCGGTTGTTCCTGAACTTTGGATTTCAAATATGCCGTTTTGCTTCCACCTTTCATAAAAGTGGGCGGTTTGTTGCTGAAGTTCGGGGTCAGGCTGCGAGAAAACCCAATTCTGTTGCATCAGTACTCGATATCTAAATTGAAGCGGTTTTTAAGCGTATGTAAATTAGGATTTTTACGCGCCAAAGCGGCAAATTTATCTTTTCCCGTCAAAAACTTGATTTCTTCTTCATCCGCTGAGGCCTGCACCAAAACAATATCTAAGTAGAAATTTTGGAGTTGCTTGCGCATGAATTCTTTGAAGGTCAACAAATGGGTTTGGATATAGTTGTATTGAACGAGGTTGTCTACAGTGAGCTCGAGGATTTCATCGTTTTTGAGCACGGGATCGCGTTTGATGAGCGCATTGTAGAAGGTCTCCATGCCATCTTCTTTGACTTGAAATGCAAACTGCTTCCAGTACATTTTGACGTGGTCTAGGTGAATGCCTTCGCGCGGAAGGTCTTCTTGACGCACTTGTTGACTGCTCGCTTTGTCTTTGTCGAGGGTTTCTCGAATAGAAATAATGTTTGCTTTTACATTGCCTTGAGGTATGCTGAGTTGTGCCGCTGGTTCTTTGACTGGAACTGATGGTGTACTAGTGGTAATTTCGGAATTTGGAGCTACAATCGGTTTATTGCTGTTGGCTTTGCGTAGACTTTGTTTGGGGAAGGGTAGGATATCGACCCGCTCAGTCAGGCCTTTTTTTTTTCTTGCTCTTGCTTGAGTGAGCAGAGCTGCATCAGGGCTACCTCGATGAGCAGACGCTGGTTTTTGGATGCTTTGTAATCGACGTCTGTCTTGGAGAGCACTTGCAAGCCGCGCAATAAACGCTGCGCTTCTATTTCATTGGCTTGTTGGATGAAGCGCTGCTTAATGCTGTCTGGCGCCTCAAGTAAGCTGGCCGTTTTGGGGTCTTTGCAAACGAGGATGTTGCGGAGGTGTTCGGCGAGCCCAATGACGAAGTGGTGCCCATCAAAGCCTTTTTCGTAGATGTCGTTGAGGATGAGCAAAGCAGACGAGATGTCTTCTTTTTCGCTCGCGTCAACGACCTTGAAATAGTATTCGTAGTCGAGGATATGGAGGTTTTCGAGGACATCTTTGTAGGTGAGGGTGTTGCCTGCAAAAGTGACCAATTGGTCAAAAATAGAGAGTGCGTCCCGAAGAGCGCCATCTGCCTTGAGTGCAATTTGGTGCAAGGCCTCTGGGTCGGCGGATACTTCTTCTTTGGTGGCAATTTTGCTCAGGTGATCGGCGATGTCTTTGACGCGGATTCTTTGAAAATCGAAAATTTGGCACCTCGATAAGATCGTGGGGATGATTTTGTGCTTTTCGGTGGTGGCCAAGATAAAAATGGCGTGTTTGGGTGGTTCTTCAAGCGTCTTGAGAAATGCATTGAAGGCCGACGCCGAAAGCATGTGAACCTCGTCGATGATGTAGACTTTATGACTGCCCAATTGAGGAGCGATGCGCACTTGATCGATGAGATTGCGGATGTCGTCAACGGAATTATTCGAGGCGGCGTCGAGCTCGTAGATGTTGAGGGAGTTGCCCGTGTGAAAAGACAGGCATGAATCGCATTGGTCGCAAGCTTCAATTTCTGGTGTGGGATTGAAGCAATTGATGGTTTTGGCAAGAATGCGGGCAGTGGTGGTTTTGCCCACACCCCTGGAACCGCAAAATAAAAAAGCTTGGGCGAGGTGCTGACTTTTAATGGCGTTTTTGAGCGTATTGGTAATGGACTGCTGCCCCACAACCGTATCAAAGGTTTGCGGACGGTATTTGCGTGCCGATACTACAAAATCACTCATGTCTCAAAGATACCGCTAATTTTTAAATTTCCTTGTTGAAGATATCAACACTTCGCGCTAATTTTTGACGAGGGAAAAATGAAATTGTTCAACCTTTAGGGTGTAGGTCCCCGCTTCGTACAACGATAGGTCAATTTGTTCTTCTAGTTGGGCCATTTTCATGCATTGTCCCTCTATGGAATACAAAGCATACGGCAATCCTACAAGTTCGTGGGGTATCTTGAAAATACCATTGCTCGGATTTGGGAATATTGGGTCAAAGGTGGGAATGGGGTAGGTGCTACTCGAATTACTCAGCTGATCAAAATGATTCAAAAAGATTTTTAAGCTGCCTTGGCGCACATCGCCCCAAATCGCATAAAGTTGATTGTTCGTAAATTGGATATTTAAAAAATCATTGCCATTCTCAAGTAAAATTGAATCGTGGTTGACTAATGGGCTGATCGTGATTTCACTACCCCAAATTTGGTTGCTTTGGATGCGGCAAATAATTTCGCTCGGGCTTTGGTAAGTGCCGGGTACGCCATTGCGGCGATCTCTCCAACAAACCGCGAGGTCTCCGTCGGTATCGTAATCTGACCAAACTAAATCTTGGATTACACCGTTGCCTTGTGCGTCTTGGTTGATACGTGTAGGCGTACTCCAACTTACGTTGTCTTTTTCAATTATTGCAATATCGGGATCCCCAAATACTTCGGTGAGAAAAACATAACTTGCTCGCGTAGAATTGACCTGATTCAAAGCTAAGTGTGCGCCTCGTTTGAGGGTGTCATTTTGGGTGCCAAAACCTACGCCTTGAAAAGCTACTTGATAGCTGAAAAATGATGCGGGTGCGGTTTTACTTACTTCAACAATTCTTGGCAGGATGCTTTGAGCTGGGTCATAGCTTGGGTAGAGTGCCATAAAGGTGCCGTCGTTGGCAAAGGCAGGTGAGGGCATGGGCTGTGTAATGGCATTTCCAGCTAAATACGGTGCGCTGTCGAGTTCCTGCAAACTGAAACTGACTCCTTGATCAGAGGAGGTCGCCATATACGGATGAAACGGGGCCTGAACCGTTCCGGGTTGATTCGCGTTGGTACTCGTGATCACCACACTTCCGGTGAGTGGGTCCACAGCAATCCAAGGGCGGTCGATACAAAGTTTGTTGGGACAGGAAGCTATTGACCTCGCCACCACTGCTGGCCCCCAAGTAAGCCCGCCATCTGTCGATTTTCTGCAGACGACTGCGCCGTTGGTGAAACCGACGTTGTCGTAGTCGATGTAAGCCATGTAGCAATTGCCGTTACCGTCAAAACCCAGGGATACATCGGCACTGTTGTTACCCGCTTGCTGGTGCGCTTGCCAAATAGGGGCTGTCCAGGAGCTGCCGCCGTCTGTGGATACAGCACTTTTGATGACAATTTTTTGATTTGGTTCAAAGCCCATCCAGGCGGCAACCAAATGATTGCTATTTTGAGGGTGAACAGCCAAGTAGGGTTCTCCTTCAAAGATGTCATCGCTCGACACGAGGGTGTTTTGGCCCAAAACACCAAAAGAGAGCGCACACAAGAAAAACAAAAAGACTTTCATGTTTTAAAATTATAAAAAAAGCCACCCGAAAGTGGCTTGTGATCAAAAGTTTCGCAGGGCTTAAAAGTCTTCGGTCATCACTAATTTCGGATTGACCTCTATACTTTTGACAACGCCGTTAAGGCTCATTTTACCCACCGTCATGCTAAAGGCGTGAGCAAACTTGAAGCCAGACACTTCCTTGAAATCACTGTAGTTGGTCGTTGTTTCCATCGTTTCTTCACCGATTTTACGGATACTCGTTGAACGCAACTTCATCAATGATTGTGCAGAAAAATAATCGTAGTTTTCAGCCAAACCGTCGTTAGTGTAAAGGACATAACAGTCTTGGCCATTGATGTTTTCCATGCCTTTTAATTCGTAAGTCATGCCGTTTGCTTTGTAATTGAGCTCGGGGATAAAACCACTTGCTTTTTGCTTGGCAGCGATTTCTTCGGCTTTGAGGTCTTCGCGTCCACCTTGCATGCTGAAGGTAAAGCCTGCTTTGCCGTCGTAATATGATTTTTGTAAAACCATTCCAGGCATTTCCATTTTACTCGCTTCCTTTCCGCCGTCCCAAAAATAGTCTGTGGAGGTCAAAACAAATGGGATTTGCTCTGAACTCATTTCGGAAATCCTTATGTATGATTTTACGGTTTTCAATTTTTTCAAGGCAGCTTTCTTGGAGCTCGTTCCGCTGACGGCAAGCACGTATTTTTCGATGAGTTCATCGGCGCTGATGTCGGCAGTTTTAACTTCTTTGATCGGTGCACCGAAAGCATCTAGTTTTTCGATTTGTCCGTCGGTGTCAAAAACCAAAAGTTTGGGCAAGATTTCTTCGTTACCAACCACAATGATATGGCAATTTTTGGCCGTAAAGTATTGTTGGGCCACGCGCAATACATCTTCTTTGGTAATGGCCTCAAGCTGTTGAAGGTAGTTTTGGTAGTAGTCTGGCGCTAGTTTTTGCTTGATGGTATTGAGTGCAAAACGCGCAACGGTTTGTGGTCGCTCGAGTGAGCGTGCAAAACCACCCGCCATGTTGTTTTTGGTGAGGCTGAGTTCTTCGTCTGTTACTTGCGCTTCAATAATTCCCGCGAATTCTTTGAGAATTTCGGTAATTGCGGAGTCCGTGACGGCATTTTTGAAATTCCCGCCCGCGGACATCCAAGAACCGTTTTCGGTGATGTTCAGCGAAGAATAACAACCATAAGTAAAGGCTTTGTCTTCGCGGAGGTTTTGCATCAGACGTGTGCCAAAACCGCCGCCACCCAAAATGCCATTCAAGACAGTGAGGGCCAATTGATCTTTGTGCCCTGAGCGGATATCGATTGGAAAGGTAACGTAAACGACAGACTGTACGGCCCCAGGTTTTTTGACGAAAATAACGCGATTCCCTTTATCGAATTGACCTTTGCCCAGTTCGGTTTGGTAGACAGGGCCACCCTGCCAAGAAGCAAAATAGCGGTTCACCATTGCTTCGGTTTGGGCTCTGTTGATGTCGCCAACCACCACTAAATAGCTTCCTTGTGGCGTAAAAGTTGATTTATAGTATTGGATGAGGTCTTCGCGTGCAATATTTTGGAGCGTTGCTTCGGTCATGATTTCGCCGAGCGGATGCCCTGGAAAGTTAACAGCTCTTGTGGCGTTGCCCGCCATTTCTCCGGCATCTGCTTTGGTGGATTGCAAACCCGACAAATTTTGTTTGCGAATGCGCTCCACTTCACTTTCTGGGAAACTCGCGTTGTACAAAACGTCGGTCATGAGTTCGAGACCTTTGTCGAGGTGTTTGGTGAGACAGCTCAAATTCATACTTGTGGCGCCTGCCGATAAATTGGCACCGATAAAGTCGATTTCACGATCGAGTTGGTCTTTGCTGCGGGTTTGAGTGCCCGACATCAGTAAAGAACCCGCGAAGTCGGCAAGCCCTGCTTTGTTGCCCTCGAGTTTTGGGCTGTTGCCCATACTTAGGTCGATAGAGACTTTCGGTATTTTGTGGTTTTCAGACAAAATAACCGTGATGCCGTTAGTAGTAGTGAATACCTGCGAAGCAGGGATATTGATTTTTTGAGCCGCAGCCGCAGCTGGTCTTTGCGATCGATCTAACTGTGCAAAAACACCGTTGGTCAGGATCAATATCAGGAGGAGATATAGACTTTTCATGAGGCTTATTTTTCTTTAGGTAAATAATAAAGGATCACGCGCGCATCTTGCGTTAGGTAGGTGTTGGCGACGCGAAGGATGTCTTCTCTGGTCACTTTTTGGTAGTTCGAGAGCAAGGTGTTGACGCGGTTGGCATCGCCATAGTAAACGTGGTTGTCTGCTAAGTTTTCTGCTATACCCGCAATACTTGAATTACTTGAAGCAATGTCGTTTTCAAATTTGTTGCGCACCTTCTGAAATTCTTCTTCGCTGATCAGACTGCTCTTGATCGCTGCAATTTGTTGGTCAAACGCTGCTAAAAGCGTATCTAAAGACACCTCTTTGGGTGCAATTGCCGCCATGATACCAATTCCAGCGTCTTCGAGGCCGTAATTGAAAGAGAAGGCATATTGCGCTAATTGGCGCTTTTCGACAATTTCTTTGTTGATGCGCGAAGAACTACCACTTGACAGCACTTCGTTCAAAAATTCAAGTGCATAAGTATCAGGATGCGTTTGGGATGGCATTTTGTAACCCATGAAAAGTGCGGGCAACTGAATGTTGTCATAGATGGTATCGGAAATAATACCAGTTATAGGCGCTGTATCTTTTTGAGTGCGAACGATTTCACATTCTTGTGACATGAAGTATTTAATTAATTTTTGAGCCGCCGGGTTTTGGGAATTCACGAAATTTTTCTGATCAAACTCACTTTTTTCCACGCTATATTTAGTGAGAAAAGCATTGTCGTCAAGATTGATGAAATCTCGGTATAAATTAATAGCTTGACCTTGTGGGATCGAACCGAAATATTTCGCAATCCATTTCTTCGTTTGCTCGATGTTGATGTCGCCAGCAATAGAGAGCGTTGCGTTGGAAGGCACATAGAATGTTTTGTAGAAGTTCACGTAGTCTTCTTCTTGTGCTGCATCAAGGTGCTCCATGCTGCCAATTGGTGCCCAGTTGTAGGGGTGGCTTGTAAACACGCGCTTGAATATTTCCGTGAAGAAAGAACCATAAGGTTGGTTGTCTACGCGCTGTCTTTTTTCTTCTTTGACTACACTGCGTTGGGTCTCAATGCCTTTGATGTCAACTTTGGCATGCAACATGCGCTCGCTTTCGAGCCAAAGTCCGAGCTCGAGCTGATTGGAGGGCAATACTTCATAGTAATAAGTGCGGTCTTGAGAGGTGTTGGCATTGAGTGTACCGCCGTTTTTTTCGACGAGTTCGCTGTATTCGCCTCGGCCAATGTTCGCCGAACCTTCGAAAAGTAAGTGTTCAAAGAAATGCGCAAAGCCCGTTCTGTTCGGGTTTTCGTTTTTTGACCCTACATGATAGAGTACAGATACCGCTACAATTGGTGTGGCGTGTTCTTCGTGCAAAATGACGTGCAGCCCATTCGGGAGGTCATAAGCTTCGTAGGTGATTTTTTGTTGTGCCCAAAAAGAGGTGCTGCCAAGCAAAAAAAGACCGCATAAAATAGTTTTTTTCATAGTCAATTGGATAAGCGCTACGAAGATACATTTATTGGTCTAAATTTTGATAACTTTGGGAGATGTCATTGAAAAGATCGGTCCTCTTTTTTTGTTTTGCAATTTTAGCCTTCATTTCAAGAGCGCAAGGAATTGTCCCCACCTTAGATTTTAATAATTTCTTTGTCTCCTTTCAAGACGGTTTTTTCAGACCAATAGAAATTCAACCCATCGTGAGTTACAAAGCAGGCGACGAAATCGTTGCTTACATCGATACGCGCGGCAATCTCAAGATTTACGATGGAAAAGAGCGCATTGACGTCACTACCCTCAATGTCGATTACCAAGTATCGGACCACCTCATGGCATATCGCATCGCACAAGGCTTGCGAATGTGGGACGCCGGTAAATTCACAGTACTCACCAACTTTGGTCGCGAGTTTGTAGTCAAAGACAGCCTCATTGTTTTTGAAGACACCCGCTATCAAGCACTCAATGTCTACTGGAACCAAAAAGTTGAGAGTTTGGTCACGATCACCAATGGGCTTTCGATGAACGCCCGTGTCGGCGAAAACTTGGTGGTATACAAAGACAACAGCAACACCTATTTTGTATACTGGCACGGGCAAAAGTTTGAAATTGGCACCTACAACGAAGAAGTACTCGATTTTCAGCTCGGCACTGATGTCATGTGCTTCAAAGACCCCTACACCCAATCTTTTTATGTTTTTGACCAGGGTGATTTCATCGAGCTTGAATCTTTTCCGATTAAAAAATACAAAGCGGGCAGGGGCTTCGTGGTCTACGAAGACATGAACGGCAATCTTTGGCATTACCAAAATGGTCAAAAAACGGCCCTATCCAATTTTTCTTCTGAGCACTGGGATGTCAAAGACGACATCTGCGTCTGGATGGAAAATTCTTATTTTTTCGCCTACTCAAACGGTCAGCGCATCCAAGTGGCTACTTATCAGCCACAGGCCTATCTACTTAAAAATAACGTGTTGGTGTTTCGCAACATCATCGGAGGTGTGAGCGCTTTAGTGGATGGCACCCTGCAAGACATCACCACCTTCCAAAATGCCGATTTTGAAATTTATGGAAATAAAGTTTTGGTCAAATTACCGAACCAAACCTCAGTTGTCTTCATGAATGGAAAACTCTATGCCAATTAAGAAGATCTTCATCGCTTTCTTGTTTATTTTGGGGAGTATCAATGCTACTTTTTCCCAAAAATCAATGGAGCAAAAACTAGAATTGTTGTTTGCTCAGGGTCATTATAAAATGGTTTATCGCAAAGCGGGTAGGCTACTCATGAATCCTTCCTACGACCAAGAAACTTACCCATTAAAATTGAGGCAGTTGGCTGCCCAAAAGCTGGCCAAAGATTCGCTTTGGGCCAAACGCCATGCTTTGGAATTGGAATGGATGCCCAAACCAAGTGCAAACCAAGCTTCGAAAGTAACCCAGGGAAATCTACAAACCCAAAAATTGCTGCAAGAAGCTCAGCGCCATTTGGGTGTGCCCTATAAAGAAGCGGGTATGGATCCTTCGGGCTTCGACTGCAGCGGCTTCACTTGCTATGTATTTGCGGCAAATGGGGTCAGTTTGCCTCGTCGGGCTGCAGATCAATATACATTCTGCCAAAAGATTGATCCGGATGAAGCCCATGAGGGCGATTTAGTTTTTTTTACTAATGGTACGCAAATCAATCATGTGGGTATTCTCATCTCGGACAAGGGCGCTCCCAAGCAAATGATCCACGCCAGTTCGTCAATTGGTATTTCTGTTGTCGATATTGAAAATTCTAATTACTGGACGCCAAAAATTGCAGGTTACGGCCGCATCAAAAGCGCAAAGTAAAAGACAAGTCCAGCAACTTCTAGTAGAATTCCGAGCAAAATTAAATCGGGAAGTGCAAACAAGGCCATGATAAGGTAAACAAGAGCCGCTCCTAGAAGCAAGACTTCAATGCGTCTGATCGCAGAGTCGCGTTTCATTGAATGCTGCTGTCTCAACGCTTGCGTTTTTGACAAGAGTAGCAACAACGTTGCCCAAAATAAACTCAGGAGCAAAAGCAATAAGTTAGGGGCGTGCGGATCCTGAAAATTGAAAACCCAAAGATAGAGTAATGTGTGTAAGCCGAGTAGACCTAATTGGAGGCGCACAAACAGTTTTGGTTTTTCGGGCGTTAATTTGGCCAGAAAGCTAATGACCGCCAAAAAAGGAAACAAGAAAAGTTTGGTGCCCCAACCTAGGATATCCCAGTTGTAGACATTCCAAATACTAAATAAGCTAAGCAGGCCAAAAAAAATGGCGAGTCCGGATATTGCTTGATTGAGTTTTATTTTCATGCGTTTTTTCTGCGGCTAAGTTCGGTGGCACATACCAAATGCCATAGTGCTCTTGCGCCTACATTGGCGTCCCAGTCGCCATCGGGGCCAGTCGCAACTTCATTGAGGTCAAAACCAATAATTTGACGTCCAGAGTGCACGAGTTCAATCAATAAGTACGCGATTTGTTGCAGTTCAAAACCTCCTGCTACTGGCGTACCAGTGTTCGGACACAAACTAGGGAGTAATCCGTCGATGTCAAAGGAAATATACACCTTCTGGGGCAGCGTAGCGATGATTTGTTGTACTTGTTCTGCCCATGTGCGGCCTTTATATTGCTCATTTTTGAGCTGCCAATCGTAGAATGTATGGATTCTTGGGTCGGTGTCGGCCAGTTCGATTTCTCTTTCGGATACGTCTCTGATACCCACTTGAGTGAGCTGCTGGAGGTTTTCGAGCTCTTTGAGTGCATTAAACATGATGCTCGCATGCGATTGCTCAAAACCTTCATAGGCCTCCCGCAAATCGGCATGCGCATCAATTTGCAAGATGCCAAAGCCGTCGTGATGCGCATCGAGCGCTTGGAGTAAGCCAAGTGGCGTAGAATGTTCGCCACCCAACACGCAAGGCATTTTGCCCGCTTGCAACAATTGCAAGCAGCGCTCTTTGAGGTTGGCGCGCAAGGCATTGTGCGCTTCATTGATTTCTTTGAGTGTTGTGCCGTATAGTCGCTGTGCTTCTGCTTCACCTGAAATCTCGATTTGCGCAATGTATTGCATGCCAGCTTCGCAAAGGCGGTCATTGATGGCTTTCCATTCGCTAGAGACGGGTGACATGTAGATTTTGGTTTCGTAAGCGCGTTCTAGGTCAGGATGATAAAAATCGAGTTGTGTAGACGCGTCTAAGATGGCTTGAGGGCCATTGCTGGTGCCTTTGCCGTAAGAAGCGGTGGCATCCCAAGGCACTGGAATGAGGATGAAGTCAGCCTCTGCTTCAGTGTAGGGAAAGCCAAAAATATTGCCGTTGGCGATTCCTACGCCATTTGGATCAAAAGTACTCATGAAGGTTGTTGATTTTGGTAGGCCTCGACAGCTTTGCGCACCGAGCCATGTTGGAGCAGCCACTGTTGTGCCACTTCGAGATCAATATTTAATTCGGCCGCTACCATTTTGGCACCGCGGTCTACTAATTTGTCATTGGAGAGCTGCATGTCTACCATGCGATTGCCTTTGACATGTCCAAGCTTGATCATAAGGCTCGTAGAAATCATGTTCAAGACCAATTTTTGAGCAGTGCCGGATTTCATGCGTGTGCTTCCGGTAACAAACTCGGGGCCCACAATAGGAGTGAGGGCGTGTTGTGCGAGAGCAGACAAAGGAGAATTGGGGTTGCAGGACAAACCTGCGGTGAGTAGGCCGCTGGCGTTAGCAGATGCAATGGCGCCCAAAACGTAGGGTGTGGTACCTGACGCAGCAATACCAACAATGGTGTCTAGCGCTGTTGGTTGGTGCGCAAGGATGTCCTTCCATCCTTGTTGGTGGTCATCTTCGGCAAATTCTACGGCTTTGCGAATGGCGCTGTCGCCGCCGGCGATGAGCCCAATGACACGACCTTGTTCAACGCCGAAGGTGGGCGGGCATTCGCTGGCATCGACGATGCCCAAGCGGCCGCTGGTACCAGCGCCAATGTAAAAGAGCCTTCCGCCTTGCTGCATGCGCTCAAAGCAAGCATCAATAAATACTTCGAGTTCTTTTTTGATTTGTGCAACTGCCAATGGTACGAGCTGATCCTGAGAGTTGATCCCTTCTAAAAGTTCAAGGGTGCTCATTTGGTCCAAATGCTGAAAATTGGAGCTGGCTTCTGTTATTTTTTCCATTAGTATAGAAATACTTTTGCATTGGATTTATTGAAATCGACCTCGACATGATTTTTAAGGGTTGTCGATAGACTTAGGCCTGCAAAATCGGTCTTGATCGGGTAGCGGCGGTGTTGGCGGTCAATGAGCGCAACCGTTTTGATGGCTTTGGTGGCTTGCTCCAAGAATTTGAGCAAAGCGTATTGCATGGTTTTACCGCTATTCACGACGTCGTCTATCAAGACAATGTAGGAGTTTTTCAGGTCTTTCTGATCGATGGAGAAGGTGATGGCTTCACTCCATGGCTCGTCTTTGTTCAGTTTGATTTCAAAGCAAACAACCCGAAGCGCGCTATTTTGCGCAATGACGTCGGCAAGTAATTGTGCCAGTACGTAGCCATTTCCGACAATGCCACCTAAGTAGATGACCTCTTGGTCAAAGGCAACTTCGATGAGTTGATGCCCTAAACGCGTTATTTTTTGTTGGATTTGCTGTTGGTCGAGAATGGTTTGCATAGAACAAAGATAAACAAACACAAAAAAGGCCGCTCAAACGAACGGCCTTTTTTCAGTGTTTGAAAAGAATTATTGCTTCACGAGCTTGATGCTGCTTTTTTCTGTTTTCAAAAAGTAGATACCGTTCTCAAAATTGCCGAGGTCAATTTGGTTACCCTGGCCCAACGCAATGATTTGGCCAGTGGTATTGATAATTTGGTAAGTTTGGTTAGAACCAAGTCCAAATATTTGAAAAATACCTTTGGAAGGATTTGGCGAAACACTAATGTTTTCCATGTTTTCAGAGAGACCAACATTAGACCGGAGGTCGAAAACGATGGTACCTGGAGAAACACCAACATTGAATTGGTGGATATTGGCATTTGCTTGATCAAAGATTTGAATGCTTCCACTGGAGAAAAAATCAGTAGAAGAGGCATACAAAAAGCCATTGACGGGATCTTGTGCGAGTTCGTAGAAGTTGTTGGTGATTCCAGCTACCGGGCCAACATAAGACATATTGAGCAAGTTGTAGTCGTTGAGGGTATTCTCCATGGAGATTTGATACACCAATTTGTCGTCGCGCAGGGCAGAGGTACCGCAGCCCGTTACTGCGTTAGCCAAGTTTTGTGTGTTCACCGCACCGTTGAGGCTTATTTTTGAAACAGAAGATCCAGACCAATCTTTGTTGTTGACGGTGTAGAGTTCGTTGTTGTACAAGAACATATTGTCGGGGTTCTTGCCTTCAGCGCCTAGGTCGATTTCAGCGCCATAGGTAAGGGTATTGAGGTCGAGCTGCCCGATGAGGCCTTTTTCGTTGCCCCACTCGTATGCGTTATTGACAGCAACATAGGCCATGTTATTGACGACCACTATGTTTTGAGTCGCCCATTTGGGACCGTTGATGGTATCGAGTGCTGCAATTAACTGGAGGGTGTTTTTATCGAAAACTTGTAAATAAGAATCAAAGGTTTGGAGGTATTCACCGCGCGTGGCGACGAGTTTATCGCCAGCAATAGCGAGGTTGCGGACACCTGGAAGCACAATGCTACCTACCTCTTGGTGCGTATTGAGGTTGTATTTGAAGATTTTGGTATCTGCGGCTACAAAATAGAAGTCGCCGTCGATGATGACATCTGAGCTGAAACGCTGGCCGTCGAGGGTGTCTACAACTACATAGGTTTGAGTAGCCGGATTGTAAGAACCAATGGTGGCGGGTTCTACAATGGCATTGGTTTGAAAGTCGAAATAACCTTCGTTGGCAATGAGCACCTGATGCACATATTGTTGGGCATACAGGCTTGCGCTGGTAAGCGCGGCAAAAAATAGCAATCCTTTTTTCATGTTTTGAAAATTTAAAAAAAATTAAACAATGACACCGAAAAAAAGTGGAGCGGCAAGGGTATAGGTAGCCCTTGGCGATACCGACTTTAATCTGAAGTCTTCACGCTGTTCGAGGGCAAGTCTTCTGGCTCGTGCCTCTTGCTGCTTTGCCTTCCCGCTTGCGCAGTGGCGTTGTGAAAGCAACTTTTTAGACACTTACAGCTGCAGATACAGCTCCGGGTTCTAACCGGATTCCTTATTAAGGCCGACAAGCGGACACCCAAGAACGCAGCAAAGGTAGAGATAATTTTTAGGCATATACCATGATTGCCTTATCAACATGTTAAAATGATTTTGTTCATAAGTTAAATGGCTGATATTTAAATTTCTACGAATAAATATTTATCTTTCGTGCACTAACCCTTTAAACCTTTTTTACTATGGAACAGAATTTACCTTATGTTTCCGTTGGATTGATCGATGATCAATACAACAATCGTGTTTTACCTTTTTTAGGTAAAATCGATAGTGGCCACCTATTCAAATGGTTCATTGTATTATTTTGGAAATTGGCATCTTATGTCTTTTTACTCGGAGGTCTTTTTATAACAATTAAAAGTATGACCGGAGATGACGGCTACATCAAAACTACGCTTGATTTAGAAGGCATCACCGGGGCTCAAAAGGCTGGCGGTATAGTGGGTCTGATTATAGGAATTATACTCAGTATTGTCTGCGCATGGTTTTTGTATAGCATCACCAAGAAAAGAGCTGAGCAGTTGAATGATGAAGATTATCATGGGGTACTTCATTTTTTAAGTCATTCATTACTTCCTCGTGCAATTACTCTTGGTGGGGAGTTAGCTTTTACGCTTATTTTTTATGTCAGTTTGCTACAATTAGTTGCTAGCCTTGACGGATATGCGGCATATGCCCCACTGATGGATTACATGAGCGTATTTCTTTCTATACCAGTTCCTGGAATGGAAATGGTGGCTGGCTTGGTCCCTACTGCTATTCACGGCGATTACGACACCATGGATGTCACCCTTCGCCTTGCGATTGGTGGTATGGCTGCAGCTTTTGTTGTTCTCATCACTTACTATGCAATCCGTGAGATATACATGTATGGATTAAAAATAACTATGAACTTACTTGCGTTCATACCAAAGTTTGCGATTCCTTTTGCTATCCGCAATCGTCAAGAATAAATATTTTTGTTTTGATATAGAGCCGCTTCGTTTTGGAGCGGCTTTTTTTTGCTCGTTTCGAAAAGAGTACCTATCTTTGCAGCCGTATTGACCAAGGTGGTCAGTCTACATAATAATCATTTACACAAATATTAGCATGTATTTAGAT
>ENA-ORFA01000036-ORFA01000036.1-marine-metagenome-genome-assembly--contig:-NODE-36-length-68288-cov-6.680887_pt1 | contig 68288 bp, 59 predicted proteins | sample MGYA00248621_ERZ508587 | MGnify/ENA primary metagenome ERZ508587 (study PRJEB26250, sample SAMN06266239) | marine metagenome | isolation source: Columbia River Estuary | place: USA:Columbia River Estuary... | reverse complement strand
GGTGGAATCGGTAGACACGCCGGACTTAAAATCCTGTGGGCATTTGCCCGTGCGGGTTCAAGTCCCGCCTCGAGTACAATATTGTGAAATAAACCCTTGGTTCTTCTGAATTAAGGGTTTTTTGTTTCACATAGATTCAAAATTTTCGGGATGTAGCTCAGTTGGTAGAGTACTCGTCTGGGGGGCGAGAAGTCGCAGGTTCAAGTCCTGTCATCCCGACACAAAACCTCATCGACAGATGGGGTTTTTTTATTTTCTATTTTTACAATATGTCTCAACTGTTCCACCCGACAAAATACAACCCCGTTCGGCCCATTACGCTGAAGGGAAGGTTTTTGGTTGGTCTGGTGAGGTTCCTATTTCGCATTCGCAAATTATTGGGCGGTAAAGATTGGCTGCATCCGCTGAAGGGCCACCACGAAGACCCGCGCAAGATGACCCGTCGGCAGCAACTCTATTTTGGTTATAAATATTATTTCAGGGCAATTCTTAAAGGTGACAAAGGCGCGGGTCTTGAACAACACTTTCAAAGTCAAGGTGCAAAGTTTCAAAAAATAGACAATGCTGGCAATTCCCAAAAAGTGACCCTAAGTGCTGGCGGCGACCTCATGCCCTATTTTTGCATTACTTCTGAGCAGTGCAAAAGACTCTGGGAAAATTGTGGTGACTATTTTTTCGATGCCGACCTCGTTGTTGGCAATCTTGAAACACCATTAAATCCAAAAAAAGCAGCTTCATATGTTCCTGAGGTCATGCTCGGTAATATGTATTTCAATGCCAACGAAGACATGTTTGACGTGTTTTCGGGTTTTGGAAAATTCAAAGGATACGATGTGCTCTCTACTGCCAATAACCATTCCTTAGATCAGGGCGAGGAAGGCGTCATGGAAACCATCGCATATTTAGAAAAAAAAGACATCCGACATGTTGGAACAGCCCGAACGGAGGCTGAGCGCGATGCATTTCCAATCATCGAAAAAAATGGGATTCAAATTGCATTTTTATCCTACACCTTTTCGTTGAATGCTTTGGTTTGTCCGGAAGAAAAAAGTTATTTGGTCAACCACCTGCTTTTAAACGAAGAAAATCCAGATTTGTCCTTGATTGTGCACCAAGCAAAAATAGCGCGAGCAAGAGGAGCTGAATTCATAGTGGCGTTTTTACACCTGGGTTGCGCGTATCAGCCCTATCCATCCCAGACTATCATCGACAACATGCATCAAATTTGTCGTCAAGCAGGCATAGACTTGGTCCTAGGCGGACACCCGCACAATGCACAACCTATTGAGTTTCTCGACATCAAAGATCCATTTAGCGGGCGACCAAAACAAAGCACCATTGTTTATTCTCAAGGCGATTTTGTGGCCTATGACATCCATAAATGGTGTAAGTTGCCACTATTGATGAAATTCGATATCGCAAGGGTCAATGGCGAGGTCATGCTTTCGGATATTAACGCCAAACTCTTCTACAATTACGCGAAAATGAACAACGGGAAAGTTGAGTCAATGCAATTCATCGACTACACACAACTGAAAATAAATATCGCGTTGCTATCCGATGATTCCGCTGCCCTGCGCGAATTCGAGGAACTTGTCTCGTTCGCCGAAACATTCCTGCTCAAAGGAAACCTCGAGCCCTTTTTAATAAAAGAAGAGGGCGATGGCAAAAGCAATAAATAGAAAACCAATGAGTCTATTTACCCATCTTAAAAATTGATCGGTAATGTAAGGCTTTAAAAAAGAAGCGCTCCAAGCAATCAAAGTTTCCATCAAGAAAATAGCACTCAATGCACACGAAAAATAAATGGTTGCTTCTGATGCCTCATATTTCGCAACTGTTTTGAGTTGGGTTGTAACGGCAAGCCAACCGATATAATTTCCAGGATTGAGAATATTGAGTAAAAAGCCCATCGAAATGAACTTTAACAACTGCTTTTTCTCCGTTTTGGGATAAGCCGCACTGTCTTTGCGCAGTAAATTAGAAATCCCATAAAAGAGCAAAAAGACGGCGCCACATAGACGAACAATGAAATCGGTTTTGCTGCCTTCCAGTATCAATTCTGCATTGAACCAACTCAAAAAAATCAAGAGAATGTCGGAAGAAATAACGCCAAGCGATATGAAAACACCCGTGCGAAACCCGTAATCAATACTGTTTTGAACGAGGGCAAAGAATACGGTGCCAAGCATTACACTCATGACCATCCCTGTTAAAAACCCATAGATTCCTATTTCAAACATGCGTTTTGATTTTGGCGCGGCTCAAAGCTATTTAAATAAACCCAAACAGAAAGAAAAATAAGTGCTGTCTGGCATCTTTCGGGGCCGCTTCACAAGAAATTCGATTCATTTTGACAATAATTCGTAACTTCACCCCTCATTTTTTGTACATTTAGTCGCATGTGGAGTAGAGTTGCCAGTTTTATTTTAAGAAACCGTTTGTTCATACTGGCCATCATTGCCATTATCACCGTTTTCTTTGGCTACTATGCAGCAACCGCCCTAAAGGTCGACAACCGCGTTGGTAACACATTACCAAAAGATGACCCCATCCAAATGGACTACGAAAAGTTCAAATTACAATTTGGAGAAGATGGTTCTACTTTGGTCGTGGCTGTTCAAACAGATTCTTTATACACCGAGTCGAACTTTAAAAAATGGCGAGAACTTGGTTACAAAATCCTTAAAATCAAAGGTGTAGACAATGTGGTTTCGGAGGCAACGCTCTTCGGCATGACCAACAACATCAAAAAAAATGAATTTGAAATTCACCGCATTTTTTCTGACACCACTTTCCGAGACAAATCAATAGAAGAGGTTCGCGCAGAAATTCGCAAGAATCCTATTTACCGCGGCTTGCTCTACAACGATACCAGCAACGTTTCCTTGCTCATGATCGGCATCGATGAAAAGGTGCTCTCCAACCCTAAAAAATCAGGTGTGGTTCTTAAAATCGAGGAGCTTGCCAATAAATATGAAAAACACTTCGGCAAAGTCTACTTTGCTGGCCTACCTCATATCCGAGTTGTTGTAGCTAAGCGAATTGTAGCCGAAATGTATATCTTTTTGGGGCTCTCTATTTTTGCTTCATCACTGCTTTTATTTATCTTTTTTAGATCACTCTACGTAGTTTTTCTCTGCAACATCGTTGTTTTTATTTCGGTCATTTGGGCGCTCGGCAGCATCGCGTTTATGGGCTACGAGCTGTCTATTGTAATGGCTTTGATTCCCCCTCTTTTGATTGTCATTGGCGTGCCCAATTGCGTCTTTCTCATTACCCGCTATCACCAAGAATACGTGCGGCTCGAGAATAAAATGCGGGCCTTGTTCGTCATGGTCAAACGCATTGGTTCTGTTACTTTTTTAACCAATCTCACTACTGCTGTTGGTTTTGTAACTTTCACCAGCTCTGATAAATTAGGACAATTCGGAATTATTTCAAGCTGGAACATCATGGTGGTGTTCGTGCTGTCACTCGCCATTATCCCCATTTTTGCTTCATTTGCCAAGGCGCCAAAACCGCGTCACCTCAAGCACCTCAGTCGTGTATATTCCCAGGGCTTTATTGAAATTATTGTAAAAATTGTCACTAAATACAGGCCTTGGATATACGTATGTTCTATTCTACTCGTGATTTTCAGCCTATATGGCATGACAAAAATCATTTCCACTGGAAATGTGACCAGCGATTTGCCTTCTGATGATCCTATTTTACTCGATCTCAAATTCGTAGAACGAAACTTCGGTGGCTCTATTCCATTTGAAATCACCATCGACTACAAAGAAAAGGGCAGGTTATTCAATGCTGAAACCATGCGCAAAGTAGAAGAAATTCAAAGTCTTTTTGCTAAGGACACCCTCTTCTCCAAAAGTATTTCTTATGTTGACTTGATCAAGTCGATCAACATGGCGTATCACGGCGGCGACCCGAACAAATACACGATTATTTCTAGCCGCGACAAACTCCGCCTTAAAAAATACATTGATAAATTAGACTTAAGTAGCCTCAACGGCGGCTCTATTTCACTCAAAAACCTCGTGGACACCAGTAAAACAACTTTGCGTATTCGCATGCAAATGAAAGACTTAAGTGTAGACAAGGTTGGGCCGGCCCTAGATGCCATGAAAATCAAAACCAAGCAAATTTTAAATCCTGAACAAGCAACCCTAGACAGACTTTACACCAAAATCAGTAAAGGGAATACAGCTGCGCTAGACAGCATCATCTACGAACACACAGGTGTTTTCAATAGCCTGACAGCGCTTGTTTCAAATGGAAATGACCAAAAGCAAATGGCTCTTGACATGGATCCGGAAAAAATCAAAGCATATGCCGGGACCAAAAAATTCAACAAAAACCTACGCAAAGCCATTGACTCAGAGCAATACGACCTCGTGTTTACAGGTATTAAAGTTGTACAAACCGAAGGCACTAAATACCTCTTTGTCAACTTACTTCAAAGCCTTGTCTTTGCCATTGTTTCTATCGCTATCATGATGGCCTTCCTCTTCCGCTCGATGCGTATTATTTTGGTCTCCATGATACCGAACATTATTCCTTTGCTCTTTACTGCCGGAATCATGGGTTACTTTCAGATTCCACTCAAGCCCTCTACCATTCTCGTATTTGGTATTGCGTTGGGTATTACTGTAGACAACGCTATTCTCTTCCTTGGGAAATACCGAAATGAGCTCAAACAACACGCCTGGGACGTTCGTTTTGCGATTCTGCATTCATTGCGTGAAACAGGCTTAGGTATCTTCTATACGTCTGTCATTCTATTCTTCGGCTTCTTGATGTTTGTGTTCTCGCAGTTCGGAGGCACTAAGGCACTAGGGCTATTGGTATCGATTACGATTATGGTTGGTATGGCCACCAACTTGATCATCTTGCCGGCGCTGCTTTTAACACTTGAGCGCAAGTTCAGCATGCGTTCATTCCAGGAACCTTTCTTTGATATCTACAACGAAGAAACGGACTACGACATCGATAAGCTCGAAATCGAGTTTGCTGAAGAAGACGAGAAGAATTAAGCGTCTGTAAGTTTTTTAACCATCGTCAGAATGGTAGCTAATGCAACGGTCTCGCCCGTTTCGTCATAGACATCTACCAAAAACTTCACGATTCCTTTTGCGATATCTTCTTCTGAGCGCTTCTCTTGATCAATCTTTTCTTTTACTGTAAAACGCACGCCGATAGTAGCACCAGGGTAAACGGGCTTTGTAAAACGCGCCTCCTCAATTCCGTAATTAAGTAAAACCGGTCCTTTTTTAGGGTCCACAAACAAGCCGGCAGCTTTAGAAAGAATAAAATAACCATGCGCCACTCGGCGCTCAAAGATGGTGCCTTCGAGAGACGTAGCGTCCATGTGGGCGTAAAAATTATCGCCAGAAACATTGGCAAAATTCACGATATCTGCATCTGTAACGGTGTGCTTATGGGTAAATACCGTCTCACCCACGACTAATTCTTCAAAGTGCTTTCTAAAGACATGTGGTTGTGCTTCGGGCATGTTAGCACCAACTTGGAATTGTTGTGTGATGGCGGTAATGGTACTCGGGTGTCCTTGAATGGCGGTGCGTTGCAAATAATGGAGCACACCCCGCTTTCCGCCCATTTCTTCACCGCCACCAGCGCGGCCCGGGCCGCCGTGCGTGAGCAAAGGCATTGGCGATCCATGGCCTGTACTTTCTTTGGCGCAAGCTTCATTAAGAACTAAAATACGGCCGTGCATGCTTGCAGCGCCAATGACGTAATTGACCGCTTCTTGATTGTCGGGTGTAACGATGGAGGAGACCAAAGAGCCCTTGCCCATTTTAGCCAATTCAATTGCAGCATCTAAATCTTTATAAGGCATGATAGTGGCTACGGGTCCGAAAGCTTCAATGTCGTGAACGGCCGTTGAGGTAAAAGGATGTTCATTGCGGAACAAAACAGGCGGGAAAAAGGCGCCCGCATCTTTACTTGCGCCCAATACTTCAAAATCATCAAGATGACCATAGACTATTTGTTGAGATTGTGCCAAGAGGTCTACGTTGGCACGCACTCTTTCTACTTGTAATTTGGTGGCGAGCGATCCCATTCTAACGCCCTCGGCCGAAGGGTCTCCAATTTTGGTTGTGGCCAAGCGTGCAGCAATGGCTGCTTGAACCTCATCTAGTAAATTTTCAGGGACAATAATACGTCGCACTGCCGTACATTTCTGCCCGGCCTTGATGGTCATTTCTTTGACACATTCTTTGACAAATAAATCAAATTCTGCAGTGCCCGGAACTGCCGCCTCTCCCAAAATCGTCGCATTTAAAGAATCGGCTTCAAGATTAAAACTCACACTTTGTTCTGCAATGTGCGGCAAGCCTTTAAGTAGCTTGCCGGTTGCTGCACTTCCGGTAAACGTCACAACATCTCGGGCATCAACTGTGTCCAAGATACCTCGGCCAAGTCCGCAAATGAGTTGCAAGGAGCCTTCGGGTAAAATTTTGGAATCAATGATGTCTCTGACCATGACTTCGGTCAAAAAACAAGTGTATTCAGATGGTTTCACTACTGCCGGAACCCCTGCCATTAAATTGACGGCAATTTTTTCAAGCATGCCCCAAATTGGGAAATTAAAAGCATTGATGTGCACCGCAACTCCTTCTCTAGGAACCATAATATGGTGGCCTATAAATGAGCCATTTTTTGAAAGCGGCGCAGCAACACCATCGACATAATAAGGTAAATCCGGGAATTGACGGCGCAAACTGGCGTTGGCAAAGAGGTTCCCGATGCCGCCTTCGATATCAATCCAAGAATCTACTTTAGTGGCGCCTGTTAGTGCAGAAATCTCATAGTACTTTGCTTTGCGCTCCATTAAAAAGAGCGCTAATGCTTTGAGCATGCGCCCTCTTTCCTGGAAAGTCATTTTGCGGAGCGCCTGCCCATTTTTGCGCGCATAATTTAGGATATCATTGAAATCTAGGCCCGCACTAGACGCCTCGCCTATTTGAGCTCCGGTAAGAGCATTGAATAAGGGTGTTTCAACACCTTGGCCGTCTATCCACTGACCAAGTACATAATTTTGAAATCGTTGCATAGCGAATTATTTGAGTAGCCAACGTACGAGGTCGGCGCCATTAGCGTAAATCATGAGTGAAAGCAATAAGAAAATCCCGATGTATTGCGCAACCTCCAGTACTTTTTGAGGCGCCTCTTTACCTGTAATCATTTCATATAAGAGAAAAACAACGTGGCCGCCGTCGAGTGCCGGAATAGGAAGAATATTCATAAAAGCTAGAATGATAGACAACAATGCGGTTGTTAGCCAGAAGGTATGCCAATCCCATAGCGGCGGAAACATATTGCCAATTGAAGCAAAACCACCAATTTGCGTGGCGCCTTTTTTCGTAAACACAAATTTAAATTGGCTCACATAGTCAGATAAAGTATTGTAGCCATAACCCATCCCGATGCTCACACTCTGTGCGAAACCGTATTTTTTATCAGAAATGGCTTTTTGGTCTATGTACTCTGAATTGGCCATGATGCCAATTGTGCCATTATCTTTCACTTTGACATCAAGTGTGATCGTGTCTTTTGAATTGCTGTTTCTTGCCACCTTTATGGCGACCTTCTCATTCTTATGAGCAAAAAGCTCCGCTTGAAACTCGTCATAAAAGCGAATGGCTTTTCCATTGACTTCGCACACCTGGTCTTTGGCTTTGAATCCTGCGCGCAAAGCGGGCGAATCTTTTGTGACCTCTGCTACCTTCGGTGCTTGAGAACGCAGCGTGAATGCAGGAAAGGCGCCCGCTTGAAACATTTTTTGATCAATATCTTCCGGAAGCTTGATGTTTTCTTTGTGGCCATTTGAATGAAGCACCTGAATAGACCGTGCACCACGCAATACAATTGCTTTATTGATTTCATCTAGGTTGAGTGGTTTTTTACCCTCAATTGCTAAAATTTTGTCGCCTGATTGAATGCCATATTTGTTTAGATAAGGATGAACACCCAAACCTGATTGAAGCTTGTTCTGATCGAGAGTCAGCTGCCCCCAAGTAAAGACAACGCCGATATAAATAATAAAACCTAGCACAAGATTGACGGTGACGCCACCAATCATGATAACGAGGCGCTGCCATGGTTTTTTACTTCGAAACTCCCAGGCTTGTGGTTCGTTCTTGAGTTGTTCGGTGTCCATCGATTCGTCGATCATGCCAGCAATTTTGACATACCCGCCAAGCGGAACCCAACCGATGCCCCACTCTGTGGTATCTGGGTCTTCAGACCATTCGCTCGGTGACGACTTACTAAACCAAGATTTTTTCTTTTGACCGTTTACACGTTTCCAGCGAAAAAAAGAAAAATAGGGATTGAAAAACAGATAAAATTTCTCAACACGCGTCTTAAATAATTTGGCGGGGATATAATGTCCGAATTCGTGGAGTGTAACTAAAATAGCTAATGACGTAATGAGCTGAAGAGCTTTGATGAGAATTTCCATTGTATAAATTAAGTGTTACAAAGATACCGTAAGTTTATTTAGTGGGCCTCGAGCCAATTTTCGGCAGTTTTCATTTCGACCTCCATGGGCACCTCCAAGGCCACTGCTTCTTCCATGGCTTTTTTTACCAGTTGCTGCATGAGTTCCACCTCATCGCGTTGTACGTCAAATACAAGTTCGTCATGTACTTGCAAAATCATTTTTGACTGCAACTTTTGTTTGCTCATGGCTTTGTGAACTGCGACCATTGCGAGCTTGATGATGTCTGCGGCCGAGCCTTGAATGGGCGCGTTGATGGCATTGCGCTCAGCAAAGCCGCGCACCACGGCATTGGCCGAATGAATGTCTGGTAAATAGCGCCTGCGCTTCAGGATCGTTTCTACATAACCCTCTTCTCTGGCTTGCGCAATAACTTTATCCATATATGTTTTGATGGTCCCGTATTGTTCAAAATACGCATCGATAATTCCTTTTGCTTCAGTGCGCGAGATTTGCAGATTTTGTGCCAAACCAAACGCAGACTGGCCATAAATAATGCCAAAGTTGACTGCTTTGGCCGCGCTGCGCTGCTCGCGAGTTACCTCCTCTATTGAGGTGTGAAAAACCTTTGCCGCGGTGGCCGCATGGATGTCGTGTCCGCTTTTAAACGCGGCAATCATGTTGGGGTCGCCTGATAGCGCGGCGATGATGCGCAATTCGATTTGCGAGTAATCGACGGCCATGAGCTGAAAATCGGCCGACCTCGGGACAAAAGCGCGGCGAATTTCTCGTCCTTTAGCTGAACGCACAGGAATATTCTGCAAATTTGGATTATTCGAACTCAAGCGACCCGTTGCTGTTACGGTTTGCATAAAGTTGGTGTGGATTCTGCCGTCAATCGGGTCGCAAAGCGTTGGTAATGGATCTACATAGGTGCTTTTGAGCTTGCGCAATTGACGGTATTCCAAAATGTGGCCAATAATCGGGTGATCGTGTTCGTGTTTCTGAAGGATGTCTTCTGAAGTAGCGTACTGACCCGTTTTGGTCTTCTTAGCTTTACTCGAAATTTGCAGTTTTTCAAAGAGAATTTCTCCGAGTTGTTTAGGAGAGTCCAGGTTAAAAGGTTCGCCGGCAAGCTCTTTAATTAGATTTTCTAAATCAACCAGGCGCTCATCTAGTTCTTTAGAAAAGGCATTCAAAGCAGGCACATCAATCGCGATGCCCTCTTGTTCGATGTCTTTGAGCACCCTAACGAGTGGCATTTCAACTTCATAAAACAAGTGATGCAAATGCGGTTTCTCGATTTCGGGTTCTAGTAATTTCTTGAGTTGAAAAGTAATGTCGGCGTCTTCACAAGCATAATCCTTGATTTGTTCGGGCGCCAAATCCGACATGTTTCCTTGATTTTTTCCTTTCTTGCCAAGTAGTGTTTCAATCGAAATGGGTTGGTAAGACAAGTAATACGTTGCTAAAAAGTCCATGCCTTGCTTTGACTCAGGGTTGATCAGGTATTGCGCTATCATGGTATCAAAAAGTGGCCCTTTGAGCTCAATGTCATAACGGTGCAAAACCTTTAAATCGTACTTGAGGTTGTGTGCTATTTTCTCGATGGATATGTCTTCAAAAATGAGCGCAAATTCATGAATAATGGCTTTTGCTTCCTCGAAATCTGCAGGAACAGGGACATAAAACGCCTCGCGCGCCTTGTATGAAAAAGAAAAGCCGACCAGGTCAGCATGCAGCGCATCTATTGAGGTAGTTTCTGTATCAAAACACACCTCGCTTTGGACTAATAGCAATTCGAGTAATTCTTTGCGCTCCTCTGCGGTTGTGATCAGGTGGTAACTTGGTTTTTCAGTTGCAATCGTTTTGTAATGAGCAGTGGCTGCGGCTTCTTGTGGCTCAAGCATGCTTTGCACACCAAATAAATCGAGTTGCGCTTCTTCTTTGGATGTGCTCGCTTGTGTCACCACAATTTCTTCTCCGATGATCCGCTTGGCGAGTGTCCGGAACTCTAGCTCCGTGAATATATCTCGGATTGCATCGGCATTGACAGGACATACTTCGAGGTCTTTTTCATCAAATTCAACAGGCACGTCGCGGATAATAGTAGCTAAAGACTTAGACATGAGCCCTTGTTGCTGAAAATTCTCTACATTTTCTTTTTGCTTGCCTTTAAGTTCGTGTACGTTGGCAAATAAACCCTCCATTGAGCCGTATTTAGCAACCAAAAGCTTTGCTGTTTTCTCGCCGATACCAGGAATACCAGGAATGTTGTCAGAAGCGTCGCCCCATAAACCTAAAATATCAATTACTTGAAGGGGGTTGGTGATTTCAAACTTTTCACAAACTTCTTTAACACCCAAGATTTCGGGCGGATTTCCTCCTCTTCCGGGCTTGTAGATAAAGGTTTGTGGTGTCACAAGTTGGGCATAATCTTTATCGGGGGTCATCATGTAAGTAATGAAACCCCTCGGTTCTGCAAGTTTGGCAACTGTTCCGATGACATCATCGGCTTCGTAGCCCGCCACTTCTAAAATTGGAATATTGAACGCCTGTACAATTTGCTTGATGGGTTGAATCATGGAACGGATGTCCTCAGGCATCTCTTCCCTTTGAGCCTTGTACTCGACGTATTCTTCTTGGCGCTGGACAGAGCCCCCTGGTGGGTCAAAAACAACCGCAATATGTGTGGGCTGTTCTGTTTTAAGCACATCGATGAGCACATTGGTAAATCCAAACGCAGCCGAGGTGTTTTCGCCTTTTGAATTGACGCGTGGGTTTTTTGCAAATGCAAAATACGCTCGGTAAATAAGCGCATAGGCGTCGAGCAAAAATAATTTTTTAGGAGCGGCGTGTGTGAGCATCAGAAAGTAGGAAAGTAAGGAATAAATTGAGCGGGTTCAATTTGTGTTTCTTTGGATATGGGAAAAGTTTTGTACAAGAAAAATACTCCCGCTTTTGGATAGCCGCTGATCTTCACCTGAATCATTGGTTTTTTAGCAGCTTTGTATGCCGTGGTGATAAATCCGGGTTCGGGAATAATTCGCAGGGGCACCTCAAGTTGGTTTTCGCGATGTGCGCGCAATTTGATGGGCTCGTCTAAATACAAGTTGCCTATTTTTTGCTGATCGATAAAAAGCTCAAAACTACCCGGCTTCATTTTTACGGGAAGCCATAAATTATTTTGAACATGAAAACCTGCTTTGAACTTCACCAACTGACCACTAAACTGTTCAATCTGAGATCCGTCATAACTGATCATTTCAATCGGCTCCTCTAAACTCTTGCAAGAAACCAAAGCAAATAAAGCCAAGAAAATAAGAACAGACCTCATCTTAGATTTGACTAAAATTTTTGAAAAAATAAGGAATGGTCTCTATGCCTTTGTAAAAATTAAAAAGACCATAGTGCTCGTTCGGACTATGAATGGCATCGCTGTCGAGCCCAAAGCCCATTAAAATGGTCTTTAAGCCGAGTTCTTGTTCAAACATCGCAATAATTGGGATACTGCCACCACTGCGCACTGGAATTGGTTTTTTGCCAAAAGTAGTTTCATAAGCACGGCTTGCTGCAGCATAAGCAGGCGAATCTGTAGGTGTTACTACCGGCTGGCCACCATGATGCGGCGTTACTTTGACGCGTACGCTAGCGGGAGCTATTTTTTCAAAATGTGTCTGAAACAAACTAGTGATTTCATCAGGGTCTTGGTCCGGAACCAAGCGCATGGAGATTTTCGCATAGGCTTTGGAAGCAATTACTGTTTTGGCGCCTTCACCTGTGTAACCTCCCCAAATACCATTGACATCTAGCGTTGGGCGGATAGAGCCGCGCTCCATGGTGCTGTATCCATTTTCGCCGTGTGTCGAGTTGATGTCCAGTGCCTTACAATATGCTTTTTCTGAAAATGGCGCCTTTGCCATTTCGGCTCTGTCTGCTTCGGAAAGCTCCACAACTTTATCGTAAAAACCGGGTACTGTAATGCGCATGTTGTTGTCGTGAAGGCTGGCAATCATTTGCGTGAGGATATTAATCGGGTTGGCTACGCAACCACCATATAGCCCTGAGTGTAAATCGCGATTAGGACCCGTTACTTCTATTTCGACATAACTTAAGCCGCGCAATCCTGTTGTGATCGAGGGTGTGTCGTTGGCCAACATTCCGGTGTCTGAAACCAAAATGATATCTGCTTTCAGTTTTGCTTTATGCTCTCTAACAAAAATGGCAAGATTGGGACTGCCCACCTCTTCTTCTCCTTCAATCATCAGTTTGACATTACAAGGCAGCTCTTGGGCTTGCAACATGGCCTCAACGGCTTTGACATGCATAAAAAACTGACCCTTATCGTCACAGGCTCCTCGGGCAAAAATAGCACCTTCGGGATGAATAGCGGTTTGTTTAATGACAGGTTCAAATGCCGGACTGTGCCAGAGCTCTAATGGATCTGCTGGCTGAACGTCGTAATGGCCATAAACCAATATAGTGGGTAGGCTTGTGTCTATGATTTTCTCCGCATAAACGATCGGATGACCCGCCGTGTGTATGACCTCTACGGCGTCTAGGCCTATCGCTTGAAAATGAGTTGCCAAATGCTGTGCACATGCAGCGACATCTTGCTGAAAATTGGCGTCTGCAGATACAGAAGGAATGCGCAAAAGCGCAAATAATTCATCGACAAATTTTTGCTTGTTGCTTTGAATAAATTGTTGTGTTTTTTCCATAATATTTCTATACCTCAAAGTTGCGAAAAATCGCGGTGTTTTGTTACGTCGCAGTTTATATTAATTTTGTTATGCAACTTTTTGATCTATTCGGACGTCTAAACGGCAACTTGTACATATGAAACACTTACTACAACTCATTTTTATTTGCTCAGTCGGGTCGTTGTTGGCTCAGCCTATTTCGGTGTCAACTACACAAACACCACAGCAACTCGTCGACAACGTTTTGCTTGGTTTTGGTGTAACTGCACTTAATGTGACCATCAATGGAAATCCGGCGCTAGCCAATACACCTCAAGGAAACGTTGGGTATTTTACAAATACCAATGCAGCTTTCCCCATTAGTAATGGTTTGGTTCTCACTACGGGAAATGCCATTGCGGCAATCGGGCCCAACTCAGGCTCGTCCTTTACCAACAATAACCCTCCTACGTCTAGCGTGGCGTCAGATCCACACCTCAATGATATCGCAGCGGGTGGTGTTACAAACGGAGTTGTGCTTGAATTTGACTTTATTCCATCGGGAGATACCCTTGTGTTCAATTACATGTTTGGCTCAGATGAATATCCTGAGTTTTCGCCATCATCATTTAATGATGCTTTTGGTTTGTTCTTGTGGGGGCCTGGTATTTCTGGGCCATATGTTTTGCCAGGCTACCCGAATGGCGGCACCAATATTGCTACCATTCCAGGCGGAATTCCAGTTACTATTAACAATGTGGGCGACGTTTCCAATACGCAATATTATGTCTTCAATGAAGCGAGCTCTACGTTAACTTATGGGGATGCGATCCAATACGACGGCACCACTGTTTTACTGACAGCAGCAGCAAGCGTTCAGTGCAACCAATTATACCACATCAAGCTGGCTATTTCAAATGTGGGTGACCAATCTTACGACTCCGGGGTGTTCTTGGAGGCGGGTTCATTTAGTTCTGCCGCTGTTGATGTTGCTGTTGCCACCGTTTCTGGCGACACCACCATTGTGGAGGGTTGTACCTACGCAGATTTCATTTTCACACGTCCTCCGGGACAAGTGAACGATACGCTCATCATCAACTACACTATTGGCGGTGTTGCACAACAAGGTATCGACTACAATACCTTGCCAAACCCCATCACCTTCTTGCCTGGAGAAGACACCGTTATTATTACCCTAACTCCTACACAAGATGGCATCAACGAAGGTTTTGAATCTGTTGTTATTACCGTCCAATTGATCAACCCTTGCGGAGACACCATCACCTCTTCTGGAACCATTTATATCGGTGAAGGGCCTATTATCAATATAACCGGTAACAACCCCACTGTTTATTGTGCCACAGATAGTGTTTGGTTGGCAGCCACTGCATCAGGAGGTTATGCGCCATATGATTACGCGTGGGAAAACTTAGCGGGCGCTAACTTAGGCACCAACGACTCCATTTCTGTTGGCATTGGACAGAATGGCACCATGTACTATCTGGTGACCGCCACAGACAACTGTAATTTTACGCAAACTGACACCGTCACCGTCACTATGAACCAGACGTTGGCTATCGACACCATTTATGTTGGACCATCTACTTGCGTCCCGACCGGTTTTGTATCAGTCCAAGCATCAGGCACACAAGGTGTTCCGCAATACAACTGGACGGGTCCTGGGCCAAATGGTTTTATTGACGCATCTGTATGGCAAAACATCCCGTCAGGTTGGTATTATATTACCATAGAAGACAACGTTTGCTCGGTGAGCGACAGCGTTTTTGTAGATGTGCTTGATCCTCCAGTTGCGGAATTCAGCGCCAGCGTCACAGAGGGTTGTGCGCCACTTAGTGTTACGTTTACAAACACCAGTCAGAACGCAAGTGCGTATAGCTGGAATTTTGGAGATGTTCAAACCGGCAACAGTAATGACCTCAGTGCACAAACCCATGTTTTTAATGTTCCATTTGGTCTATACACTGTAACACTTACAGCCAATCAAGGTCCTCAATGTTCTGATGCAGCTACCATAAGCATTCAAGTAAACGTATGTGGTTGTACCGACCCTCAGGCTACAAACTACAATCCCAATGCCAATGTCAACGACGGCTCTTGTGTATACCCTACCGGTTGTACTGATTCTCTAGCCCTAAACTTTGACCCGAATGCACTTATCGACGACGGAAGCTGTGAATATTCCCGTCCAGAAGCGCCAAACGTCATCACTCCTGGAGGGGTCAACCCATACTTCTTTATTCTACAAACAGAAAGCGTGAGCTCCATGGAACTCACTATTTTGAACCGTTGGGGCAATGTCATTTACGAAGCAAGCTCTGCAAGCAACAAAGACATTCAGGATAACAACAATCCAAAATGGGACGGCACGATCAACGGCACATTAGTTGAAGAAGGTGTTTACTTCTATAAATATACTGCCTTACTGGGGCAGTCCGATCAGGAAGTGACAGGCCACGGCTTTTTCCACTTGGTGCATAAGAAATAAGCGCGGTGCATGTTTTGAAGAAAGCTTCTTTACTGCGCTACTTTATGCCTCTTATTGGCTTTTTGGGCGCTCTTGTCATTGCAGCTTATTTCTATAACCCGAAGCCCATCGCTAAAGGCAATAAACAATACGGCGGAACTCTAAAAATGAGTTCTAAAAATGAAAGGCTCTTGCTTTTTCCGCTTGCCAACAACACCCTAGATCACCAACGTCTTCAGGGCCTTATTTTTGAACCCTTATTAAAACCCGTTGAAAATGAGCGCGGGTGGCGCTATTGTTTGGCTTCCAAAATCAAACTGAATGACCATCATGAAAAGGTTGAGATTCAGCTCAGAAAAAATATTCATTTCGCGGACGACCCTTGTTTTCGCTTTCACTCTAGTGAGCTGACTTCAGAGGATGTAGCGTTTAGCCTAAGCCTGGCCTGCTCGCAACAAGCTAATGTACAGCAAGACTTGATGTTGCCGGAGGTGATTGTAGGGGGTCATTCATTTTATCAGCAAGGCCTCGATCCGCTGAAAAAAACAGTCCGAGGCATCAAAATCAAAGACGACTACACTTTAGAAATAACATTAACGCGTCCCTATAATCATTTTTTAAATCTGCTTTCTGCGCCCAATTTGGCCATCATAAGTAAACAGGCAGCTGCGTATTATGGCGATCAAATCACTGAGCACCCAGTAGGAACCGGGCCTTTCCAGCTTCGAACTAAAAAAAGCAAGCGCTATACCTTTGAAAGAAACCCATCGTATTGGAGATACGACAAATATGGGAATCAGCTTCCGTATTTAAGTCAAATTGAGCTTACGTGTGGAGTGCCGGGTCAGTTGGCGCACCAATATTTTCTAAAGAACAAGATAGATCTGCTTTTTGATTTACCCATCGATGAACTTCAGGACGCTTTTGGAACCTTGAATGATGCCAAGTCTGGTAAAAATCCGCTGCACGAAGTATATATCAAAAATGCAGCTAAAACGCACTTCGTTCAATTCAATTGTGCCAAACCACCATTTAATAATGTCAACGTAAGAAAAGCTTTTGCTTTGGCCATCGACGCTCAAGTTATTTGTAACGACGTGCTTAAAGGAGAAGGGCGCGAGCTGAATCAGCAATTCATTCCTGGTCAAAAACACTATAAAAACGTACTGATTCAGGCTGATTCAAGACCAAAAAGCGCAAGAATAGCGGCGGCGAAACTCATGATTGCCAAAGCGGGATACAACCGTGCAAATCCAATGCCAACAGTGGTCTTCTATGTGGGCGCGAATAAGAAAACCCTTGCTTACAAGTGGTCTAGTGCTGCGGCAAAAATGATCAGTGAAGCGCTTGGGGTGCTTATTTCATTAAAAGAAGCCGGCCCGGCCCGAAGCACAAACGCACAACAAGGTTTTTTATGGCGAACGGGTTGGGTTGGAGACTACCCAGGTGCCGAGTCTTACTTAAGGCTCTTTTACAGCAAAACTCAAAAACCTTGTTTCTTCAAAAATGAAGTGGTCGATGTGCAATACCTGCAATCAGTTTTGGCGCCAACGCCAAGCCAAATGAAAGCCGCACAAATGCGGTGTGAGCTTGCTATTTTGGCCCAACAAGCCCTCATTCCTGTTTATACTGAAGATTTTATAGTTCTCAATCAATTGAGGCTTAGGGGTTTTGAGCTAGATGCGTCCGGTATGCTCGATTTTGGTAAACTCTATATGAAAGAGCTTAAATAAACGCGACTAACTAAGCGCTTCTTCAACCCAGGCCTTACCCCAATTTTCATGCTCATCATTTGACCATAAAGTCGGATAAAAAATACGCTTTTGGAAACGCGGAGGAAGGTACTTTTGCCAATTTGTGCCGCCAGTTGCGGCCACGTCTTTATCAGGTCTTGCTAAATAACGCACCGCTGACTTATAGTGTGCCAAAGGCCAGTTGATATTGACATTGATATCGTTTTGTCTTAATGCTTGCTTGACCTGCTCATCTTGCTGGTCTTCTTGAGATAACCTGAGATATACCTGCCAAAGATTTTTATCGCGACAGTGTTCACCCAATTGAATAAATTGGTCGCGGTATTTTTCTTCAAACTGAATGAGTGTAAGTGTTTTCTTTCCTGTTGCCAGTTCTGTAGCGCCTGCTTTCCAATAAATATGCTCGAATAAGGCGGCTATTTTATTTTCCTTCTGCAGTTGCTCGCGGAAATCTTTAGCTACTAAATTGATAAAATCTGTACTGTAAATTTCGATTTCGCGATACTGCGCAGATTGGAACCCTGAGGCAGGAAGCAGACTCATTCGAAATTTCAAGAACTCGTCTCTATCCATCCCATTGATCATGATTTCAAAACTCTTGACGAGCGCATCAAAATAGCGATTGATTCGGGTTACGCGGTCCGTAAAGTGTGTTTTATTTGGTTGTTGTATTTTTCCGAGCGCTTCAAATTCGCGAAGCGCCAGTTTAAAATACAACTCAGTAATTTGATGGTACATAATGAAAACCACTTCGTCGGGAAAAGAGGTTTTTGGTTTTTGCAAGCTTAAGAGTGTGTCTAGTTGGATGTAATCCCAATAGGTAGTGACATCGGCGTATAATAAACCCTCTAAGTAAGCGTTGAAGTCTTCTCCAAGCGCCGCATACTTTTCATTGAGTTGGCTGAGTTTCTCTTTGAGTTCGGGTGTGATTTCCATCTTTTTCTGATTGATTTGAATTTTCGAAATTAAACAAATTTTTGGCGCATAAAAAAAGCGCCTATTGGCGCTTTCGGAAATTTGAAACTTTAAATTATTTAGACTCTTCGTCAAAAATACGCTTTGGACGCAATTGTTCGAACAAGCCAAGCGTTAGCCAATAAGGAAGAATGAATCCTAGTAAAAAGAATAACATCCAAAAGGCCATACCGCCAATTAAAAGAAACATTACAATACCGAAAGTGCTCATCTTCTATTATTTTTGCAGTTGAAAACAGTTCAAAATTACACAAATTAATTCATAAACACCAAAAAATGGAATTTCGCATCGAAAAAGACACTATGGGCGAGGTCAAAGTACCTGCTCAACGCTATTGGGGAGCCCAAACTGAGCGTTCGCGCAACAACTTTAAAATTGGCCCAGAGGGTTCGATGCCCATTGAAGTGATTCACGCTTTTGCCTATCTCAAAAAGGCGGCTGCGCATGCCAACCACCAACTTGGTGTTTTGCCTCAAGAAAAAAGAGACCTCATCTCTAAAGTGTGTGATGAAATCTTGACTGGCCAACACAACGACGAATTTCCTTTGGTCATCTGGCAAACTGGTTCTGGTACACAATCTAACATGAATTGCAATGAAGTTATTGCCAACCGAGGACACGTCATCAATGGCGGCAATTTATTAGACGAGCAAAAAGTGCTCAATCCCAACGATGACGTCAATAAATCACAGTCTTCAAACGACACCTACCCTACCGCTATGCACATCGCCGCCTATAAAATGGCTGTTGAGGTCACCCTTCCTGGTTTGCAACATTTACGAGATGTGCTCCAACAAAAAGTTGTTGAATTCAAAGACATCGTCAAAACAGGGCGTACTCACTTCATGGATGCCACTCCCCTCACATTAGGTCAAGAGTTTAGTGGCTATGTTGCGCAGCTTGATTACTCCATGCGTGCAATTCATAATGCGCTTGTTGCTGTTTCTGAATTGGCTTTGGGTGGCACGGCTGTTGGTACCGGGCTTAATACACCAAAAGGATACGATGTATTGGTGGCACAAAAAATAGCCGATTTCACTGGCTTGCCTTTTGTCACTGCGGCCAATAAATTTGAAGCACTAGCGGCTCACGACGCCATGGTCGAGCTATCTGGCGCGCTCAAGCGCAGCGCTGTTTCACTCATGAAAATCGCCAACGATATCCGCATGCTTTCTTCGGGGCCGCGTTGTGGTATCGGAGAAATCATCATCCCCGACAACGAACCAGGCTCTTCGATCATGCCTGGGAAAGTAAACCCAACGCAACCAGAGGCTTTAACAATGGTTTGCGCTCAAGTCATGGGCAACGACGTTACGGTTAGTATCGCCGGTTCTAATGGTCACTTCGAGCTCAATGTTTTCAAGCCCGTCATTGCTGCAAACGTATTGCAGTCCGCAAGACTTATTGGAGATGCTTGTGTTTCTTTTGCCGACAACTGTGCGGTTGGTATTCAAGCAAACCTCCCAATGGTAAAACAACATTTGGATAACTCTCTGATGCTCGTCACGGCGCTCAACACCAAAATTGGTTACTACAAAGCTGCTGAAATTGCAAAGTATGCGCACAAAAACGGTACAACACTCAAAGAGGCGGCTGTTGGCTTAGGCCATGTTACCGCAGAAGAATACGACCAAATTGTAGACCCATCAAAAATGATTGGTTCTCTCGAATAACGATTGAGCCTTTGTTGCTGGCTGGGCGCGCTCCGAAACATATTATTCCTTAATTTTGTACATAAAAATTTTCAATGTCAAAAATTAAAGTAGCCAACCCAGTAGTAGAACTCGACGGAGATGAAATGACCCGCATTATCTGGAAATTCATCAAAGACAAACTCATTTTACCATACCTAGACCTCGACATCAAGTACTACGATCTCGGTATCGAAAAACGCGATGAAACCAACGACCAAATCACTATTGACGCAGCTGAGGCTATTAAAAAACATCAAGTAGGGATCAAGTGTGCTACCATCACCCCTGACGAAGCTCGAGTAAAAGAATTTCACTTGAAATCGATGTGGAAGTCACCAAATGGCACCATCCGAAACATTTTAGATGGCACCGTTTTTCGCGAACCAATCGTGATGCAAAACGTGCCGCGTTTAGTGACCAACTGGACGGCTCCAATTATTGTAGGGCGCCATGCATTTGGCGATCAGTACCGCGCTACCGATGCTGTATTCAAAGGAAAAGGCAAGCTCACCATGACCTTCACTCCAGAAGATGGCGGTGAATCCCAAACTTTTGAAGTCTATAATTTCAAAGGAGATGGCGTCGGAATGGCAATGTACAATACCGACGAATCCATTTCGGGTTTTGCCAGAAGCTGTTTCAATATGGCCTTAACCAAAAAATGGCCGCTATATCTTTCTACCAAAAACACCATCCTTAAAAAATACGATGGGCGTTTCAAAGATGTTTTCGAAGAAATCTACCAAGCAGAATTCAAGGCGCAGTTTGACGCTGCAGGCATCGTATACGAGCACCGACTCATAGACGATATGGTTGCTTCCGCTTTAAAATGGAACGGAAATTTTGTGTGGGCTTGCAAAAACTACGATGGTGATGTTCAATCTGATACCGTTGCGCAAGGGTTTGGCTCATTGGGCCTCATGACCTCTGTTTTGATCACACCAGACGGAAAAATTATGGAGTCAGAAGCCGCTCACGGCACTGTAACACGCCATTACCGCGATCACCAAGCGGGCAAGAAAACCTCCACCAACCCTATTGCCTCGATTTTTGCCTGGACGCGCGGTTTGGCTTTCAGAGGAAAGCTCGACAACAATCAAGCGCTTATTGACTTTTGCAATACACTAGAAAAAGTCTGTATTGAAACCGTAGAAAGCGGCATCATGACCAAAGACCTTGCGGTTTGTATCCACGGGAACAAAGTCAACCACGGTGAACACTATGTGTATACCGAAGAGTTTTTAGATGCACTTGACCAAGGTCTGAAAACAAAAATGAATTAATTTAGAGGGGCTAAGCCCCTTTTTTATGCGTCTACTTTTCTTTTTTTCTTTTTTGAGTTCTTTTGTTTGGAGTCAACTCCCCTCCTCTCCTAAAAATGGTATTCCTGATGATTGGCTTGGCTCTTATGGCGGTGTAATGGAAATCTATAATAACAATGGTTTACAACAAACTGTTGATGTTCACCTCGACCTCCAAATCATGGATAGACCAAATTATTGGACTTATAACATGTCTTACATTAATTCAAAAAATGGAGAAACGCTCAGCACAAAAGCCTATCATATTGTTTATGATGAAACCAACAAGAAGCTTTGGGTGGACGAAGGCGATAGCCTACTCATCGAGATGACGCTCATGGGCAACTGCTTATATGATCACTACGAACTCAGCGGCATGTTTTTCAATTCTTCACTTTGCAAAAAAGAAGAGCAATTGGTTTTTGAGCTTACCGGCGGGAACACCAAACCAAGTTATGCTAGTCCGTTTATAAAAGAGGCCGAGGGCATAGTTGAAACCATGCGTGTTGGTTTTTTGCAGCGGGCGGTTCTTAAAAAACAATAGATGAAATCCGCACTCTTCTACAGTATAATTCTATTGCTTACTGCTTGCAGAACGATAGAAGTAGATCCGCCAGCACCAGAGTTCAAGGGCCTTGAAGAAATGAGCTCTACTGAGCCGTCCTTTTTATTGATTCAGACCGAAATGGCGCTTAAACCTTACTTAAAAGAGGCCGATCAGAGTTTGGATAAAAAATTTACAGGAAAATCTGAACAATGTGAGGGGGTCAGCTATACATATCATTTTGAAAGGGACCCGCTTTTATTCAAATTTAAAGAAAAGGAGGTTGAAACGACGATTACCGGTGCATTTGACCTGCGTTTAAATTATTGCCCAACCTGCCATGAGTTGTTTGGAGAAGAGCGCTGTGCTATTCCGCGGATATATGCTTCTTGTGGGGTTGATGAACCTAAAAGAAAGGTACATCTTTCTTATCAAAGTAAAATAGGCATCTCTGAAGAATTTGTGCTGCGCACCAAAACTCAATTAGGTGAATTCCAATTGATAGATCCTTGTAAGATTACTGTGTTTCAATACGACGCAAGTAAAACCATTGAAAAAGAAGTCAAAGCATCATTAATTCAGCTCGAAAAAGATATTGATCAACAACTAGCACAAGCACCGGTTAAGTCCAGCGTTGCAGAAGTGTGGAAAACACTACAAGAACCCATCTTAGTTGAACCCTATGGTGTTTTTTATCTTCAACCCCAGACCATCGGAATCGCCGACTTAACTTTAAAAAATGAAGGTCAGAAAGCGTTTTTCACCACGCAACTAACTGCACAACCTGTGTTTTCTACTAATAACCTTGATCTAGACAAAGTAAAACTTCCTCAAAACACCCCACAGAACACAAAAGAAAACAAGAGCATTCTGCATTTACGCACTATTGCTAGTTACGACTCCATCAATCGTTTTTTGATCAGAGATTTTGACACCCAACAAATTAGCATAAGTCCTAAAAAACAAATTCTAATCAATAAAGTACAAATTTTGGGACCACAAGCCGACCGCTTGGTTTTGGCAATTGAATTTTCTGGTTCTAAAAAGGGTGTTTTTTATTTGGTTGCAGAACCATACATCGATATTGATCAACACCTCCGAATGCGAAAGGTTGACTTCGAAATCAAAACCAAAAGTGTGCTCCTACATTCTGCAAAATGGCTTTTAGATGCAAAAGTAAAAGAGCAAATTGAAGCGAACCTAGATGTAGACCTTAGTCCCATATTAAAAGAAAGCCAAGGGTCGATTGAAAAGCAAATCAACGGAGAAATTTCAAAAGGGGTTTGGTTAAACGGGAACATTACTGAGTTGCGCGTTGAGCAATTGCAATTTAGTTCTGCCTATTTTATCATTGACTTTGAATTAAGTGGCCACTTGAAACTAAAAATCCAATAAAGCGTATAACGTTTTGTGAAAATTTTACTGCTCCTTCTTTTCACCTCGGCGCTGCAAGTGCTGTTTGCTCAACGCTCCACTTATAACCACTGTTCGGGTGCTGTATTTGCGCCCATTGAAGGCTCTTTTTCGCTTTCCTTTTTAGGTGAGAAAAAAGACAATCAAATCTGGCTGGTCTTTATTGCGCCAAAATCAGGAAAATTTCAGTTGGACATTACAAGTATTAGCGCTTCTTTGAATTATACAAAAGGTGCTCTCTACATCAGTAACGAAGCGTGGTGTGGTCTTACTCCACTGCAAAAATCACAAACAGATAGTATTGTATTTAACGAAGGGAACTTTTTGGCGGTTAACGGTGTCGATTTAGAAAAAAACCAAAACGCCACCATTTGCTTAGAAACTCAGGGCCGCTTAAAAGATGTTGTATTGTTTAAAAGTGCGTTTTCTGCAACAAATTTAGGAGAGGAGGAACAAATTTTAGATTTTACCTACGACCAAACGCTTCCCGTTTATACAGTTGTGTTGCGAGATGGCCAAACGCTCGCTCCTGTATCCGGAAGAATTGTATTACAAGGGGCGGCTGAGCTCAACGGCACCTATTTTGCTTCACAGTTAAAAATTAATATCAAGCAGCCTATTAAAAAAGGTTGGATAAAAATTGAAGCGCCTGGGTATTTTCCAATAGAGTTTAAAGAACAACGGATTCCAATGAGCAGCTTTCCATCAGACACCATCTACTTACATGGTTTTAAAACTGGGGAACTCACAAAGCTTGAACAAGTGTATTTTAGGGCTGGGTTGCCAGAAATAATGGAAGAATCCTATGAACAACTGAATCGCTTAAGGGATTTGCTTTTGCTGAACCCAAACATCAAAATAGAAATCCACGGACATGTGAATTTGGATGAGAACAGCGCTAAAAAAGCACAAAAACTATCCAAACAGCGCGCAATAATGGTTAAAAACTATCTTGTTTCTAATGGGGTTGCGCCCAATCGCTTATATCCTATTGGGTTTGGATCATCTAAACCTGTCTATGCCAAACCAAAAGACGAAAGTGAGAAGGAGGCAAACAGGAGGGTAGAAATCCTGATCAAAGAAAATTAGCAAGAAATTTTAGCAACACGCGTGGCGTGGCGCCCCCCTTCAAAGGCTGTATTTAAAAAAGTCTCAACCATTTGCTTGGCTTCCTCTACTGAAATAAATCGGGCGGGCAGCGAGATGATATTTGCATTATTGTGCTGACGAGCTAATTCGGCGATTTCAGCTGTCCAACAAAGCGCACAACGAATACCTTGGTGTTTATTTGCTGTCATGCTAATTCCGTTGCCAGAACCACAAAGTAATATACCTAAAGAACCAGGGTTGGCTTCAATGTGTTCAGCAACAGGATGTGCGTAATCTGGATAATCAATACTTTGGTCTGAATAACAACCGTAGTCTTTTACCCCATAACCTAATTGAATGAGGTGTGCAATTAAGATTTGCTTTGTTTCAAAACCAGCGTGATCCGAACCTATTGGAATTACCATATTTATGAGTGCTTATTAAGTGACTATATGAGTTTATAAAATTATAAACAGTTCAAAAAATAGCAGCCGTGTAACCCAATAAACTCGGTGTATTTATGAACAGCTCTATCGTTAAATACGTTTATAACCTGTTGAAAATGCCTGAAAACCTTTTTTGCTATTTTGTTTGTTTTTTATAAGCTCGAAAAGGAAATACATAAGCACTACTTTTTAACTTTCTTTATTCAAACTTTTTCAACGCTTTTCAAACCATAAGCTGCTTCATTTGCTGTTTTTGTTTTAAACAACTTATTACTCTTTAAGAATGTTAATTAAGATGTAACTTTTTATATATCAACAGCTTAAACATGTAAAAAAGTGAATATTTTGTTCATAAGCAAACATTTTAATAACAAACAAACAATTGGTATGAATTTTATACACATTTCAACAACCTTAATAGTAGTTGTAAATTTTTAAAATCTTTTTTAAAAGAAATATATTAATCTTATTAAAGAAGCCTTTGCTTGTTAATTTTGTAGCTAGCAAATGAAATAGTAGATTTAACCTATGCAAACAGCGTACAACCAACTCATTGATCAGATTGATGCTTTTATTCGAAAGTACTACAAGAATCAATTGATCAAAGGTTTTTTACTGTTTACTTTATTTTTTCTATCGAGCTTTTTATTGACCTCATCTCTGGAGTTTTTTGGTCGCTTTCCGGTTTCAATAAGAGCCATCCTTTTTTTTAGCTTTATTTTCATTCAAAGTTACCTCTTCATTCGTTGGATCATCACACCAATGAGCAGATTATGGTCTTTCGGGAAGAGAATTTCTCACTTACAGGCTGCAGAAATAATAGGTTCATTTTTTCCTGAAGTTGGAGATAAACTTAAAAACACGCTGCAACTTCAACATGAACTTGAGCAGCAAATCGGTAATTTAGATTTGATTGCAGCAAGCATCTCTCAAAGAGCTGACCAATTGCGAATTGTTTCCTTTGAAACGGCTATCAATTATAATTCTCAACGTCAATACCTGAAATACCTTATTCCGGTATTTATTGGTTTTTTAGCAATTGCTTGGTTTATTCCACAAATTTTAACACAAGGTACGTCAAGAGTTATTCAGTATTCAAAAGAATTTAAAGAACCTAACCCATACCTTTTTATTTTTAATAACTTACCACAGAGAATAGAAGAAGGTAAATCAATCACTATTAGTGTAAAAGTGAAGCCAGCTAAAGGTTTCAATGAACTTCCAAAACAACTCTATATTGTCATAGATCAGGGTAAGTTCTTAATGAAGCAAGACAAAAGAAACAGGTTTAGTTTTAGAATTCAACAACTTCAAAAAACAACACCTCTTTATCTCACAACAAACGAGTTTAACAGCCCCACAAAGTGGCTTCGCGTCAATAAAAAAGCGGTTTTAGGAACTATTAAAGCATATTGTACTTATCCTCAATATTTGAATAGACCAGGTAAAATCATTGAAAATACCAGTGATCTTACATTGCCAGAAGGAACGGTAGTGACCTGGGAGCTGGCTACAAAAAACACGAGTAAACTACAACTGCTGTGGCAAAACAAACTAAAAAATTTAGATCCAATTTATTGTAAATACAATCAAGAATTCAAACAGAGTGGTCGTTTGAAATTTATTCTTACCAATGCTCAAACATTACAGCAAGATACCGTCGTATCTAAAATTGAAGTGATCAAAGATGCACACCCGGGCATTGAAATTCAAGAAGAGCAAGACTCCATTATTGATGGAAGGAAATATTTTCAAGGAACAATATCAGATGATTACGGATTAAGTGATTTGAAATTTGTGTACACTATTGAACAAGAAAATGGTCAGAAGCGCACACAAAAATTAAATGTAGAACCGGTAAAAGGAACACTGCAAAAATTTGATTTTGCAGTTGACTTTAGAAGAGAAAAAATCCAATTAAGCGATGTAATTAATTATTACTTTGTTGTCTATGATAACGACGGTGTAAATGGTCATAAAGCAACTAAAAGTGAAACCAGAACTTATGAATTACCGAGTTTAGATCAACTTAATGACCAAAGGAAAGAAGAGCAAGTTGAGCAAATCAAAGAATTAGAAGATGTGTTTAAGAAAACACAATCCTTTCAAAAAGAAGTTCAACAATTGAAAAAAGAAGCGCTTCAGTCAAAATCAACAAACTGGAATAAACTCAATAAAGTAGAGCAACTTCAGCAACAACAATTACAATTACAAGAGCAAATTCAAGAGAGTTTAGAAGAAATCAAACAGAGTACAGATCAAAAAAATCAATTATCTCCATTAGATGAACAGTTGTTGGAAAAACAAGCATTGTTAGAACAGCTTCTCAATGAGGTAATGGATGATGAATTGAAAGAACTATTAGAAAAATTAGAAGAACTCCTCAAACAACAGGATAAAGACGAAATCAAACAAAAGCTAGATGAGTTGCAACAGTCTACAGAGGACATGAATAAACAACTCGACCGAAGTTTAGAGCTATTAAAGAAAATGCAGGTCAACGAGCGTATAGATGATTTGGAAAAAGAACTAGATGCCCTTGCTAAAGAGCAAGAAGAATTGAGAGAAGAAAATCAAGAGATGAGTAAAGAAGAGCTCCTTAAAAAACAACAAGAGCTCAATGAAAAGTTCAATGAAATCAAAAAAGAACTTGATGAAGTACAGCAACTCAATAAAGATTTAGCGCGCCCATTAGATTTAGATATCTTAAATGACCTCGAACAGCAAGTATCCGACGATTTAAAAAATGCGGCTCAAGAAATATCAGAAGGTAAATCTAAAAAGGCTAGTGAGAAACAAAAGTCTGCTTCAGACGGCATGAAAGCGATGTCTTCTCAGTTAAACGCAAAGCAAAATCAGTCTAATCAACAACAACAAGAGGAGGATATGGAGAGTTTAAGGGCGCTTCTAGAAGGCTTGATTTATCTCAGTTTTGACCAAGAAAAAACGCAAAAGAGCTTTGTTAAAGTAAGTACCAAAGATCCAGTATATAGAAAGCTTGGCCGTCGTCAACAACGCATTAATGACGATACAAAAATGATACGCGATAGCTTATTTGCATTAGCAAAGAGGCAGCCAAAAATTGCCACGTTCATTGATGCAGAACTAAGAGCAATTGAAACCCATCAAAAATCTGCTATAGAAGCAATCGATGACCACAAGAAAAAGGATATTGAAAAACACCAACAATTGGTCATGACCTCGTACAATAATTTGGCTTTGCTATTAAATGAGGCTTTACAGTCAATGCAGCAGCAGATGAATGCTGAAATGCAAGGAAGTGGAAGCTGTGAAAATCCAGGTAAAGGAAGACCAAAATCAGGACAATCTATGTCTTCAGGAGACATGAAAGAAATGCTTAAAAAGCAACTTGAGCAAATGCAAAAAGGCGCAAATCCCGGAGGAAACAAACCAGGAGACAAACCAGGTTCCGCACCAGGAAATTCAGGTCAGGCAGGTCAAGGTTTACCAGGTTTAGGGTCTAAAGAATTAGCGAGAATGGCAGCGGAGCAAACCGCCATCAGACAACGTCTAGAACAACTCAAACAAGAATTAAATAAAGAAGGAAAGGGTCTGGGAAATCAATTGAATCCCTTATTGAAAGAACTCGAAGAACAAGAAAAAGATCTATTACTCAAAAGAGTCAACCCACAGACTATTCAACGACAAAAAGAGATCTTGACGCGTTTATTAGAAAGCGAAGACGCGCTCATGAAAAGGGGCTATGAAGAAAAACGTGAAGCAAAGTCGGGAAAAGATCCAGAAAAAGGTAACCAAATTCGTTTTGAAGAGTATAAAAGGTCGAAATGGAATGAATTGGAATTGATCAAGTCAATAGACCCCGCTTTGCAGATCTATTACAAACAGCGGTCTGATGCTTATTTAAACCAATGATTTTCGTGATTTAAATAATATGAAAGAAGGTTTTTCTATAGTTACTGAAGTTGTGTTACCATCTGATTATCAATCACTTATAGATGTTGAAAAATTAATTGGTGGCGTTTGTGAAGAGTTCGGCGTACAAGAAGACGCTTTTGGAAATGTGCTGATAGCTGTTTCTGAAGCGGTAAACAACGCCATTCAACACGGCAACAAGGATATTCCAAATGCTCACGTAGAATTAAAGGTTGCGAATCAGGATGATTTATTCTGTATTCAAGTAAAAGACCAAGGAAAGGGATTCTCTTATCAAGATCTTCCGGATCCAACTGCACCAGAAAATTTACTTAAGGACAGCGGCAGGGGTGTTTTCTTAATGAAGAACCTTGCTGATGAGGTTGAGTTTTTAAATACTGGTAGTACTGTAAACCTCTATTTTCATAAATGACAACCATTGTCAATCTTGGTGTTCAAATCCCAGGCTTTGTATCAAAAAAAGAGCTGAAACGCTTCGTGAAAGAGCTTGTGGCTCATGAAGGCAAGCAATTGAAAGAGCTCAGTCTTGTATTCACCGATGATGAATACCTCTTAGAGGTAAATAAGCAATACTTAAACCACGATTACTTTACTGACGTTATAACGTTCGACTATTCGGATTTTCCGAATGTTTCCGGCGACGTCATGATTTCATTAGACCGTGTTAAGGACAACGCGCATTCGATGAACTTGGATTTCGAAACAGAACTGTATCGCGTGGTTTTCCACGGCGCACTTCATTTGTGTGGTTATAAAGACAAGGAGAAAGAAGACGCGGCCTTAATGAGGTCAAAGGAAGATTTTTATATTCAAATGTTTGTTTCACGTGAAACAAACGCATAAAACAAAGTGTTGTTTCACGTGAAACATAAATACAATGTTAGATAAATACGATGTAATTGTTGTTGGTGCTGGACACGCGGGGTGTGAAGCCGCAAACGCTGCCGCAAGAATGGGGAGTAGGGTTTTGTTGGTAACCATGAACATGAACACAATCGCACAAATGAGCTGTAATCCCGCAATGGGCGGGGTTGCTAAGGGTCAAATCGTTCGGGAAATAGATGCCCTCGGGGGCGGCTCGGGAATTGTAAGCGACAAAAGCGCTATTCAATTTAGAATGCTCAACAGATCTAAGGGCCCGGCAATGTGGTCACCAAGAACGCAAAATGACCGCATGTTGTTTTCTCTTGAGTGGCGCTACCTTCTAGAACAAAACCCGAACGTTGATTTTTGGCAGGACATGTGTGTAGGTGTTTTAGTAGAACAGCAAAAAGTAGTGGGCGTTCAAATGGGAATGGGCACAAAGATTTACGCTTCTGCGGTTGTACTTACAAACGGCACTTTTTTAAATGGATTGATTCACCTTGGCGAAAAGCAATTCGGCGGGGGTCGCGCTGGCGAGAAAGCAGCCGTGGGGCTCACAGAATCTTTAGTTGGACTCGGTTTTGAAGCGGGGAGAATGAAAACCGGAACCCCGCCAAGGGTAGATGGCAGAAGCCTAGACTACACCAAAATGGAAATACAAGATGGAGATGAAAACCCATCTAAATTTAGTTTTGGTAGCACGCCCGCTTTGGTTAAACAGCTGCCTTGCCATATTACATATACCAATGACGCAACACACGACATGCTGCGCACGGGTTTTGACCGCTCACCCATGTTTAACGGTGCTATTAAAAGTAGCGGCCCGCGCTATTGTCCAAGTATAGAGGACAAAATTTCCCGTTTTGCCGACAGAGATAGACATCAAATATTTGTGGAGCCAGAAGGCTGGAACACGGTTGAAATTTACGTCAACGGATTCAGTACTTCTTTACCAGAAGAAGTACAGTACGCCGCAATGAAAACAATACCTGGATTCGCAAACGTTAAAATGTTTAGACCGGGTTATGCGATAGAATACGATTATTTCCCCCCAACCCAACTTAAACACTCGTTGGAGACCAAATTGGTAGAAAACTTATTCTTTGCAGGACAAATAAATGGAACCACCGGTTATGAAGAGGCCGCATGTCAAGGCTTAATTGCGGGTATAAACGCACATAGAAAAGTATTTGAAAAAGACCCCTTTATTTTGTCGCGCAGCGAAGCTTATATTGGCGTTTTGATTGATGATTTGATCACAAAGGGAACTAACGAGCCGTACAGAATGTTTACAAGCCGGGCCGAATTTAGAATTTTGCTGCGACAAGACAACGCAGATGAACGCCTTACACCATTGGGTTTTGAAATTGGTTTGGCAGACGCTGCGGCACTGGAGAGAGTGGAGCGCAAGAAAGCATTAACAAAGCAACTTAAAACCAAATTGCGCGAGATAGGAATTAGCCCAGCTCAGGCCAACCCGATGCTTCAAAAGAAGGAGTCGGCGCCAATCAATCAACAAGTTAAAGCCAGCTCCTTGATAACCCGTCCTCACGTAACGCTTTCCGATCTCATTGAGGTCAATGAAGAAGCAGCCCTTGCCGTGAGCGAAGTATTCAATTCTGAGCCCTTAGCTGTAGAGCAGACAGAAATTTTACTCAAGTACGAAGGTTATATCGAAAGAGAGGAAGAGCAAGCACAAAAACACCAACGATTAGAAAACCTGTCTCTTCCCGAAAAGATGGATTATACCCAAATCAAAAGTTTGAGTATAGAGGCAAAGGAAAAACTTTCTCAAATTCAACCAGCGACAATTGGTCAGGCGGCGCGCGTTTCAGGGGTTTCGCCTAGTGATATATCTGTATTATTGGTCCACTTAGGCCGATAAAACTCATTTTTAGCCCCTCTAAGCGCGTTTTACAGGTAAAAACAAGGAAACACCAGCGCCACCCCAAGAAGCTTCATTAGAAAAGACCAAAAATCAGCGTTTTTAAGCGGGTTTTGCGACCAAACGGATTTTTGAGTAATTTTAAATCAATGAACCAGCGACTAGTCATTTTCATAGATAGTGTACACCCAGTTCTAGAGGAACGCCTGAGCAACGCCGGATTTTTATGTCAAAGACATTTCCACACAACCCCGGAAGAATTAAAAGCCATTTTACCAAATGCGTATGGCTTGGTTATTCGTTCTCGTTTGACAATTAATGAAGATTTTCTATCTCACTGCCCCCAATTGCAATTTATAGCAAGGTCAGGTTCTGGGCTCGAGAACATAGATACAGCACTTTGCAAGATGCGCCAAATCCGACTCTATAATTCACCAGAGGGAAATAGAAATGCGGTTGCCGAGCACGCGCTTGGCATGTTGTTGGGCCTGATGAATAAACTGTTCAAAGCTAACAAATCAGTAAAATCCGGCATCTGGAATAGAGAGGATCATCGCGGTGAAGAATTAGATGGCAAAACCGTTGGCATTATTGGTTACGGAAACAACGGGGCGGCTTTTGCTAAAAAATTACGCGGCTTTGATGTCAAGGTCATGGCTTTTGATAAATACAAAACGGGTTTTGGCGATCATTTTGTGCAAGAGTGCACCCTAGAAGCCATACAAGAGCAAGCAGACGTCCTGAGCTTTCATGTCCCACAAAACAAAGAAACGCTGTATTATTTTGACAGCGCATTTTTGAAAACCATGAAAAAACCGTTTTATCTTTTGAATCTGTCTAGAGGTAAAATTGTCGATACCAAAGCCCTTGTTGAGGGCTTGAGTTTGGGATTGGTTAAAGGAGCCGGATTAGACGTGTTGGAATTTGAAAGAAAAAGTTTTGAATCTTTTTTTGATCAAGAAATTCCCGAAGAGCTGCAGGCTTTGTTTGCCGCAGAAAATGTTTGCTTGTCTCCACATGTAGGAGGCTGGACTACACAGAGTTATATAAAACTCAGTAGTGTTTTAGCTGATAAAATCCTCGCAGACGAACCCAATTAATCTTCTTGCCAGTCATCCATGAACCGATCGAGTTCGCGCCGGTCTTTTTTTGTGGGCTTTCCATCTGTTTGCCGATAGTTCCGTTGAGCGTCTTGATAAGCCTTTAGTTTTTCAATTTCTTCAGGACTCGTGATGTCTTGAATATAATCTTTGACGAGGGGCGCTCCAACGCGCTTATCAAGAAGCTGCAGCACTTTATATTGGAATCGGGCATTATGTTTGAGCATGGTGATGGTTTCGCCAACCTTTACTTCTCTTGCGGGTTTGATAACCACCTCGTTTAGCAGTGCCTTACCTTTAGAAATCAGCTCAGTTGCTTGTGAACGTGTTTTGGACAGGCGCACGGCCCAAAGATATTTATCCAAGCGGATTTTCATCTCGAACTTTTTTTGGAAGCCCCTTGTAAACGAGCTGATAGGAGTGGTCTATCAATTCTTTTAAAAGAAGGTCGTTGATGTCGTTGTTGAACTGAATGGTGTTCCAGTGTTTGTGATTCATGTGAAACCCAGGCCGAACAGCTGTGAATTGCTCCCGAAGTTCTATGGCGTAATCTGGATCGCATTTGAGGTTGATAGAAGTATAATCTTCAATATCAACTAAAGCAAATATTTTGCCATAAACCTTGAAAACTAGCGTTTTATCGTCAAAGGGAAATCCTTCAGTAGCGCCTTGTTTGAGTGAACAGTAAAGATGTAGTTCCTCAATGTTCATTGAATTTTAGGCAAGAACTGGATTTGGTTTGCCTAGTTCTTTTAACATTCTGGTGTGCTCTGAAAGTGCATCTAGAAATGTTTGATAGGAGTGATAAGGCAACTGGAATTCTTTGGCGGTTTGTTCCACGATTTTAGAAATCTTATTGTAGTGGATGTGACAAATTGAAGGAAACAAATGGTGTTCAACTTGGTAGTTCAGACCACCTACATACCAAGAAAATAATTTGGCTTTAGGCGCAAAATTAGCCGTGTTGTAAAGTTGGCTAACCGCCCAATCAGCTTCTACAACTCCAGAGTTGTTAGGCATAGGAAAGGTTGACGTAGGCACTACGTGAGCGGGCTGAAAAATCATGGCGAGAATGAGGCCACAGATAAACTGCATAAGCAAAAAGCCCAATACATTTGTAATCCAGCCGGCTCCCCCAAAGTAAATAGGCAGAAACAAGAAAATACCCGTGTAAATAAGTTTAAAGAAAATGATGCGGAACATGTGTTGACCAAAAGTAACACCCTGAGCAGCAATGAGCCCCTTTTTCTTGTAACGAAACGCTTGTTGGTAATCTTTGGTGAGGTACCAGAATAAAGTCATCATGCCGTAGAAAAACCAAGCATATAGGTGTTGAAATCTGTGAATAGCGTGGTGTTCTGAATGTGGAGAGAAACGCAACATAAAAAGCGGTGGGTCGATGTCTTCGTCGTGGTCTGTTACGTTAGTGTAGGTGTGGTGCAATACATTGTGTTGGATACGCCAGTTTCTCGCGCTACCACCTAATAAAATCATGACGTTGCTTACCAAGGTGTTGACCCACTCTTTACGAGAATAGGCACCGTGATTGGCATCGTGCATGACGGATAAACCTACACCAGCCATGCCAAAACCCATCACGAGCCATAAGCCGTAATATACAATTGTTGGCATTTCTTGCTTGTACAAAAACCCATAAGGCGTAAGGAACAAGGCGAGTAAAGCAAATGTCTTGAAAACCATTGCTGCGTTGGCAGTTTTGGAAATGTTGTTTTCTTTGAAATATGCGTTTACTCTGGATTTGAGTGTTTTGTAAAACTCTGTGTTGTGTTCTTTAGAGAACTGAACGGGGGCGTAATTCATTTAGCAGGATTAGAGTCCAAAGTTAATCAAATATAAACTAGCAATCTTCATTGCGTCATAGAATTCATTTATGACATGCCCTGAAGCGCACATAATTTCTTGTAAACAACTGATTTATCCAATAGCTCACTGTGTTTGCCAGCTTCTACAATCTCCCCTTTTGATAAAACAATAATTTGATCGGCGTTGCGAACTGTAGAAAGTCGGTGGGCAATTACAAATGAAGTTCGGTTTTGCATGAGTTTTTCCAGCGCTTCTTGGACAAGTTTTTCAGATGCGGTATCCAAAGCAGAAGTGGCTTCGTCGAGGATGAGAATCGCGGGGTCTTTGTATACAGCTCTGGCAATGGCAATTCTTTGTTTTTGTCCGCCAGATAGTTTATTGCCGCGCTCCCCCAACACAGTGTCGTAGCCGCGCTCTAACTCGACAATAAATTCATGCGCGTTGGCCACTTTGGCAGCGGCAATTACTTTATCCATGTTAGGGTTCTCTTCTCCAAATGCAATGTTTTCTGCCGCGCTCAAATTGAACAAAATAGACTCTTGAGACACGACACCAATGAGGTTTCGAAGTGAGGAAATACGTAGGTCTCTAAGGTCGACACCATCAATTTGGATAGAGCCCTCACTCACATCGTAAAAGCGTTGTAGTAAGTCCATTAGGGTAGATTTTCCACTACCCGACTCTCCAACTATAGCAACCAACGTTCCTTTCTTAACACGCCAATTAATCTGCGCAAGCACGGGTTGTTCTTGGTAGGAGAAACCAACATTGTTAAAAGAAATTTCCGCGTTAAAACTTTGAATATCCTGGCAATTTGACTTTTCTGCAATTGTATCTGCTGCGTTTAGAAGACTATTGATACGGTCTTGTGAAGCTTGGGCTTTTGTCATGTTGGCCATGTTGTTTGACACACTTTGAATTGGCCTTAAAAATTGAGAGAAGACAATGATGTAAGTCAAAAACACCTCGCCCGTTAAGCCAATGTGTTCCCCATTCAAAATGAGCCTTCCTCCAAAGTAAACAAGCGCTAATAAAACAGTGGCACCAAGTGTTTCATTGACCAATGGCGAGAGGTCGCGCTTTCTAAAAACGCGCGTCGCCAATTTTTGATGTTGGTCATTTTTTTGTTTAAACGACGCGGCAATATAAGGAATGGCGTTGAATGCTTTGATCACGCGCACCCCACCCAAGTTTTCATCCATGGAAGCATAGAGAAAGCCAAGTTGCTCCTGCGTTTTTTGCGCTGTTCGTTTGAGGCTCTTGCCAATTCTAGAAATGACAAAAGCAGAAATCGGCAAGAGCAATAGTGAAATTAAAGTGAGCTGAGGGCTCATATAGATCAGTGTAAATAAATTGATGATGATGGCCAGGGGCTCTCTAAAAATCAATTCGAGTAAACTAACTACCGCGACTTCAATTTCGTTGACATCGCTGTTCATGCGCGCCATGAGGTCGCCCTTTTTTTCATTCGTATGATAAGCTAGCGGCAACTGAAGCGCCTTTTCAAAAAGCGCACTTCTAACATCGCGCACCACACACATTCTCAGTTTAGATTGGGTCCAAACCGCCCCGTAGCGAAAAATGTTTTTCAATAAAAATGCCAAAAACACACTCACACAAACAAATAAAAGCGCTCCTTTTGGGTCTGCTTTCACAAGTGAATACATTTCAAAATTATAGGCGTCGCGCACGTAATCAATTATTCCACTAATTCCGCCGTGAAACCGTGGAGCTTCTACAGTGGTAAGTTCGGCCTTTGTTTTGAAAATCAATTGTAAAACTGGCACGAATAAAACAAGCGAAAGCAGGTTGAAAACAACAAAGAGCAAATTAAATAAAATAGTGGCCCAAGCCAGGCCTTTGTATTTAAAGGTGTAGTTATATATTTCTTTGTAGTAAGACATTGACACAAAGATACATTTTTGTTTAGATGAGCCCTTGCTCTGCAAGTATTCTTACATTTGCAACATGAGTTCAATACGTCAGCAAAAAATTGAAGCCGTTATACAGGCTGAGCTAGCTGCTTTTTTTCGCAAGCAGGCCGCAGAAATCTGTTTGGGAGCAATGGTGTCTGTAACCGTTGTGCGCATTACTTCAGATTTAAGTTTAGCCCGCATTTACCTCAGTATTTTTGCCGGACCAGACAAACAGGTTGTGCTTGAAAACATCCAAGCAAATCACGGAAAAATCCGTTTAGAAGTGGGTAAAAGACTCAAAAACTTGCGCAAAATACCCGATTTGGTTTTTCATATCGATGACTCTCTTGATTACGCACTCAAGATTGACGAACTTCTCAAGAAATAAGCTATTAAAACCGCGTTTTACATAGCAAAACGATACTTGTTTAGCCGTTCAAAGCGGTCCATAGTCACCATTATTTCTCGAATTTCAGTGATAGGCATTGCGGTTTGTACCGCCGCTATGGTTATTTTGCTTTCGGCCTTTAATGGCATCGAACAAATGATTTCTAAGTTGTATACCTCGTTTGATGCACCAATTACCATCCAACACCAAAGTAGAAAGACTTTTTTCTTGCGCCAGATAGACCTGGAAAAATTACAACAAATTCAAGGGGTTCGCGCTTTTAGTAAAGAACTTGAAGAGCTGGTGGTGCTGAGAAAAAACCAGCGTTGGATCAATGCCAATATGCACGCGGTCGACGCAGAATTTATTGCGCAGGCCAAAGTGAAGCAGCATTTAATTAATCAGGTTGGCATTCCTTTCTTAAACGACCCCCAATACGTGTTTTTGGGTGCCGACATTTTTTCTAAACTGAAGCTGGGATTAGGTTCAGAACAAAATGACATTCAGCTATATGCGCCCAAGCGAAACCTGAAAATGCGATTGGGCAAAGCGCCATTTCACGTTCAGCAAATGGTGGCGGCTGGCGCCCTGAATTACAATCAAGAGCTTAATAGTTCAGCTTTGCTTTGGAACTACGACGCAGCAAGCCTACTTTTTGACCAACAAAATGCAGTGACAAGAATTCATGTTTATGTCGATCCGCAAGTTGATTTGATCGACATTCAAGCTGAAATTAAAAAATTAGTTGGCGCCGAGTTTTTAGTACGAACGCAATTAGAAAGAAACGACTTGATTTACAAGACCAGCCGGTCAGAGCGTTTGGTGGTGTTCATTATATTATTATTTGTTTTTGTGTTGGCGTCTTTCAACTTGATTGCAACGCTTACCATGTTAGTTCATGAGAAGCAAGCCAACCTTCAAATTCTTAAAGCGGTAGGAATGACGCAGCAAAATCGTTTTCAGGTTTTCTTTTTTGAAGGATTGTTGTTGTCTTTTTTAGGAATAGCCTTAGGCCTTGTCTTAGGCCTACTTATTTGTCTGGGTCAGCAATATTTTAGTTGGTTTATTGTGCCAGGCGCCAACGTGCCTTTTCCCATTGAATTTAAGTCTAAGGACCTCCTCAGCATACTTTTGGCTTCCAGCACATTAGCATTTTTGTTTACCTATTTCCCGGTTCGCTATTTATTGCGCAAGTCTTAGATCGTTTGCAGCAAAATTATTTTGCGGTGTTCTCAAGCAATTCAAATAAAATCTCGTATATTTGCACCCGAATTTAAAAGACAAATGATGTCATCAATCAAAGGAAAAATCTCTCAAGTAATCGGTCCGGTAGTGGACGTACGATTCGAGCGCGGAACAGCGCTACCCAACATTTATGATGCATTAGAAGTATACAAAACCGACGGTTCACGCGTGGTTTTGGAAGTTCAGGCTCACGTCGGAGAAAATGCTATTCGCGCCATTTCAATGGACTCTACAGATGGTTTTACACGCGGAATGGAAGTCATTTCTACCGGTATTCCAATCAAAGTTCCAACTGGTGACCGCATCAAAGGGCGTTTGTTCAACGTGGTTGGAGAAGCTATTGATGGTATCAACACCATGGACAACGTAGAAGGTTTGCCAATTCACCGCGAAGCTCCGAAATTCGACCAATTGTCTACTGCAACTGAAATCCTTTTCACGGGTATCAAAGTCATTGACCTTATCGAACCTTATGCAAAAGGTGGTAAAATTGGTCTTTTTGGCGGTGCGGGTGTAGGTAAAACAGTACTTATCCAAGAATTAATTAACAACATCGCAAAAGGACACGGCGGTTTGTCTGTATTTGCAGGTGTAGGTGAGCGTACCCGCGAAGGTAACGACTTACTTCGCGAGATGTTGGAGTCTGGCATTATTAAGTATGGCGATGACTTCATGCACTCTATGGAAGAAGGCGGTTGGGACCTCTCTAAGGTTGACCTCAACGAAATGAAAGAATCCAAAGCAACATTTGTTTTCGGTCAGATGAACGAGCCTCCAGGAGCACGTGCACGCGTTGCGCTTTCAGGCCTTACAATTGCCGAATATTTCCGCGATGGAGACGGCGAAGGTCAAGGAAAAGACATCCTTTTCTTCGTAGACAACATCTTCCGCTTTACACAGGCTGGTTCAGAAGTATCTGCCCTTCTCGGACGTATGCCGTCTGCGGTAGGTTACCAACCAACTTTGGCAACAGAAATGGGCGCCATGCAAGAGCGCATTACCTCAACTAAAAACGGTTCCATTACATCGGTTCAAGCGGTATACGTTCCTGCCGATGACCTTACCGACCCAGCACCAGCAAACACATTTGCTCACTTAGATGCTACCACGGTATTGTCGCGTAAAATCGCAGAGCTCGGTATTTACCCTGCGGTAGACCCATTAGATTCTACTTCAAGAATCCTTACACCAGAAATTGTTGGTGAGGAGCATTACAATTGCGCTCAACGCGTAAAAGTAACCTTACAGCGCTACAAAGAGCTTCAAGACATCATCGCCATCCTTGGTATGGATGAGCTTTCTGAAGAAGACAAAATGGTCGTACACCGCGCTCGCCGTGTTCAACGCTTCTTGTCTCAACCATTCCACGTAGCCGAACAGTTTACAGGTATCCCAGGTGTACTTGTTGATATCCAAGATACTATCAAGGCTTTCAACGACATCCTAGATGGTAAGTTTGATCAATATCCAGAAGCAGCCTTCAACCTCAAAGGAGGAATCGAAGACGTAATTGCCGCTGGTGAGAAAATGTTAGCAGAAGCTTAATCATGGTATTAGAAATCATTACACCAGAAGCAAGTCTCTTCAAAGGAGAGGTAAACAGCGTAAGCCTACCCGGCCTAGATGGTGTTTTTCAGGTACTCAACAACCACGCCCCAATTATTTCTTCTTTGAAAAAAGGAGAGCTGAGCTTTGAGGTCGTTGGCCCCGCTGAAGCTACCACAGACTTAGTGGTGTCTGGCAATACCGTTCGCGTTCAAATCAAAGGCGGTGTAGCTGAGCTCAACAACCAAAAACTCATCGTTTTAGCCGAATAAAACATTCAAAACAAAACTCAAAAAGGGATTGGTTTGACCACTCCCTTTTTTTATGAAATTTTCATCAAAAGATTCCGTATTTTCGTTTTATTAAATGAGCACCTTAATCAACCTCGACCTTCAAAATATTCCTCGCCATGTGGCCTTCATAATGGACGGTAATGGACGTTGGGCGAAAAACAAAGGTCAGCACCGTTTATTTGGACACGCTGCTGGCGTTGAGTCCGTTAAAGAGGTGATCAAAACGGCCCGTGAGCTAGGGGTTGCTTATCTTACCATGTATGCGTTTTCAACTGAGAATTGGGCGCGTCCTAGCGATGAGGTAGAAGGCTTAATGAATTTGCTTGTAGATGCAATTGCCAACGAAGTAGATGCAATGCATGCCAATGGTGTGCGTTTGTTAACGATTGGCGATATCAAAGGCTTGCCGGGCAATTGCTACCAATCACTATTGGATGCTATGGAGCGCACCAAAGACAACACCGCCTTAACGCTCGTTTTGGCTCTAAACTATTCTGCGCGCAAGGAAATATTAAATGCAGCCATAGCAACTCACAAAAAACTCCTGTCTGGCGAACTTTCACTAGACGATATCAATGACACAGAATTCTCGAATTTACTAGACACTAAAGATATTCCCGACCCAGAATTATTGGTTCGCACTAGTGGCGAATGCAGGATCAGTAACTTTTTGCTGTGGCAATTGTCTTATACAGAGTTGCTTTTTACAGATACGCATTGGCCAGATTTCCGTCGCGAAGCATTTATTGATGCCATTGCTGCTTATCAGAAAAGAGAAAGGCGCTTTGGAATGGTTTCAGAACAAATTCAAACCACTAAATGAGTAGAATATTATTTGTGTTAATTTTATTGGCTGCGGGCACCCTGAGAGCCCAAACACCCAATGCTCTAGGCGCGCTTGAGTTTGACTATGCCAATCCTCAAACCTTTGAAATAGGCCCGATACGTGTAGTTGGCGCCGATAACTACGACCACCAAGCCATCAAGCTCATTGCCGGACTGCGCACTGGTCAAAAAGTTACCCTCCCGAGTCAACAAATCAACAAAGCCATTCAAAATTTATGGGCCGAAGGCTTGTTTTCGGACGTTGCTATTTACGCCGAAAAAGAAATAGGCGGCATTGTTTATTTAGTCATTGAATTGAGCCCAAGACCCAAGCTTTCGAAATTTCGTTTTGTGGGCGTCAACAAACGCGAAGCCGATAAATTAAGAGAAGAGATTTCATTGTACGCAGGCAAAACAATCACCGAAAACCTGGTCTTTGAAACAAACAGCAAAATCCGCAGTTACTACCGGGACAAAGGCTATTATCATGCTAAAGTCCAAATCAATCGCCAAATCGACACACTGATTAATAATTCTGAAGTCTTCGTCATCAATGTAGATAAGGGAATTAAAGTGGGTATCAAAGAAATCGAATTTGTGGGCGTAACTTCAGTGCCCATCTGGAAGTTGCGCATGGCCATGAAAGATACCAAGCAAAAAGGCCCTCAGCGCATTTTCAAGCGTTCTAAATACACCGAGAGTAGCTACGCAACCGACAAAAACGCATTGCTAGCCAAATTCAACACAGAGGGCCTTAGAGACGCCGCTATTGTGCGCGATACCGTTTTTATGCTCGATGAAAAGAACATGAAGATACGCATCGAAATTAGCGAAGGCGAAAAATATTACTTTGGCGACATCGAATGGATCGGCAATTCTAAATACAGATCCAGCTTTCTCGATACCGTTCTAGGTATCAAGGCCGGAGACCTCTACAACAAAGATTTATTCAACCAGCGCTTGTATGGCAATGGCGACGGCCGTGACATCTCCTCGCTTTATATGGACAGAGGCTACTTGTTTTTCCAAATTTCACCTGTTGAAACCGGCGTAAAAGACAATAAAATCAATCACCAAATCCGGATCATCGAAGGCAAAGAGGCACACATCGGAACGGTAACCATTCGCGGCAACACCAAGACCAACGACCACGTTATTCTTCGCGAAATCCGCACGAAACCAGGCGACCTTTTCAATAAAGCAGACATCATGCGTACCCAGCGCGAATTAGCGCAGCTTGGGTTCTTTGACGAACAAGGCTTTCAGGTGAATCCAAAACCCAACCCGGCCAACGGAACTGTAGACATCGAATATGTTGTGGCCGAAAAGTCTAGCGACCAGATTGAGCTCTCAGGGGGCTACGGCGGGGCTGGCCCCAACACTTCTGGTAGGGTTATCGGCACACTGGGCTTGTCTTTTAATAACTTTTCTACCAAAAACTTTTTCAAAAAAGACGCCTGGAGCCCATTGCCTGGTGGCGATGGCCAACGCCTCACCATTCGTGCACAATCTACGGGTCGTTTTTACCAGGGTTATAATTTTTCATTTACCGAGCCTTGGCTTGGTGGCAAAAAGCCTAACTCACTTACCTTCTACGTCACAAACTCTTCGATTTCTACCAACGGATTGCTGCGTTCAAACCCAGATTATAACGGCATCTCTATTTCAGGCGCAGGCGTAGCAATGGGCCGCCGCAAAAAATGGCCAGATGATTATTTTGTTGCAAACTACGAGTTGTCCTATCAGTATTATGACGTTCAGAAATATTCGTTCTTCCCACTTTTCCAGAATGGTTATGCCAATGATATTTCTTTGAAGTATACACTGCAGCGCAGTTCTGTTAGCGCGCCAATTTATCCTCAAAATGGCTCTAACTTTACCTTCTCTGCCAAAGCAACTGCGCCTTATAGCATGTTTGGTCCAGAAAAAGACTACTCGAGCATGACGCAGCAGGATCGTTACAAGTACTTGGAGTATTTCAAATTGAAGTTTACAGGAGAGTGGTATACCCCACTTAGCGCAGACAAAAAATTGGTCTTGATGTCGCGTTTTGGTTTTGGTTACATGGGCGCCTACAACAAATCCAAAGGCATTTCTCCATTTGATCGTTTCATTATGGGAGGTAGCGGCCTCACCGGAATGGGCGCCAATCAAATTGGTGGCCGTGAAATCATTGCTTTGCGCGGTTACGAAGATCAAACCATTTCTTCTCCGGGTGGCGACCCGATTGTAGCAAAGTATACACTAGAATTGCGTTATCCAATATCGCTTAATCCGCAAGCAACGTTCTATGCCCTTTCGTTTTTAGAAGCCGGAAATACTTATCCAAGTTTTGATAAGTTCAATCCGTTCAACGTGAAGCGCACTGCAGGGGTGGGAATCCGCGTCTTTTTGCCGATGTTTGGTATGTTGGGCCTTGACTACGGCTTGGGCTTTGACCAACTTGATTCATGGGCAAGTGGTTTTGGAAAAGGCTCTGATTTGGACATCAACGCGAAAGGCTATTATCCGAAGCTCACCTTTACAATTGGCATGAACCTCGGTGAATTGTAGCATTGACAATAAATTGGTAACTTCGTCGTTCTAAGCTCGCAAATGAAACACATGAAATACATCGCGCTTCTTTTATTGGTTTTTGGCATGCGATTTGTCAGTGCACAGACCTATGCCTTTATAGACTCCGACTACATCCTGGAAAATGTGCCGGAATATGCTGAAGCCAAAGAGCGTTTAGACAAAATGGCCGAGCGCTGGACCAAAGAAATCGAAGACCGCTATGCCACGATCAAAGACTTGAAAGGTAAGTTTGATCGCGAAGAAGTACTCCTTCCAAAAGAGGAACGAGAAAAACGAAAAACAGAAATTGAAAAGCTCGAGCAAGAAGCAATCGACCTACAAACCCAACATTTTGGGGCCAACGGCGATTACTTTCAAAAACGTCAAGAGCTCATCAAGCCAATACAAGACCGCGTTTTCACTGCAATGAAAAAAGTGGCAAAAAGAGAAGGATACGCCTTTGTTTTTGACAAAGCGAACCAAAGTAATTTGCTTTATGCAGAAAAAGAATTCGACATCTCAGATGAGGTGCTCGAAGAAATGGGAATAACTAAATAAATATAAAAATGAAAAATGTATTACTCGGTCTGTTTGTTGTCATCGGATTTAGCACTTTTGCTCAGACCAAAATCGGCCACGTAGACTCTCAAAAATTACTTGACACCCTACCATCTCGCGATATCGCTATTAAAAAGCTGGATTCCATGAAAACAGCTGGTATGCAAGAATTGCAATTAATGGATGCCGATTTTCAAAAGGCGTATCAAGATTATGGTGTAAAACAAGCCCAAATGTCACCTGCAGAGCGTCAAATCGTAGAAGGCCGCCTGATGCAAAAACAACAAATGCTGGAAGCAACCCAGGCTTCTTTGGAAGAAGGGCTGCAAATCATGAGCGAAGAATTGAACAAACCAATTCTTGACCGCGTACAAAAAGCAATTGATATTGTTGCTGAGCGCAAAAAACTGAACTATATACTAGATGTTTCTGCTACGATGTATTCAAAAGGCGGTATCGACATCACCAGCGAGGTCATCGTTGAGCTTTTATTGCTCGACGCTGCAGCTTCAAAAAAATAAATTAGATTCGAACATCGGTAAAGGGCAACCATTGGTTGCCCTTTTTTCGTTAGTTTTGATTTGTGGAATTACAAGGACCTATTGGCGTTTTTGATTCGGGTTACGGCGGGTTAACGGTTTTAGCAGAACTCCGCAAGAAACTACCCCAACATGACTTCATCTATTTTGGTGACAACGCCCGCGCACCTTATGGCAACCGTTCCTTTGACGTCGTTTATGAATTCACGCTAGAAGCGGTTAAGTTTTTATTTGATCAAGGTTGTCCTTTAGTGATTTTGGCTTGTAATACTGCTTCGGCAAAAGCCTTACGCAGCATTCAACAAAAAGACCTTCCTCAAATAGCGCCAAACAACCGCGTGCTTGGCGTCATTCGCCCGAGCACCGAAGTGATCGGAGAACGCACAAAAACAGGCCATGTAGGCATTTTAGGAACGCTTGGCACCATCAATTCAGGATCTTACCCAATAGAACTGGCTAAATTCGCGCCTTCTGTTCAAGTGCATCAGCACGCTTGCCCCATGTGGGTGCCGCTCATAGAAAACCAACAGTACACGCATCCAGCCGGCCAGCAATTTATTGCAGAAGACACCAATGCCCTTATGAATAGTCATCCGGAAATAGACACCATTTTACTTGCCTGTACGCACTATCCTGTTTTGAAAAATCAAATCGAAGCGCTGGTTGGCCCTGCTGTTCAGGTAGTTGCACAAGGGCCAATTGTTGCCGATAAGTTAAAGGATTATTTGTTGGCGCATCCGGAAATGGCCTCTAGGCTAACCAAAACAGGAACAACATCCTATATGACCTCAGAGACGACAGCCGTATTTAATGAGAAGGCCAGTTATTTTCTCGGTGAGCAAATCAAAGCTGAGCACCACAGTTTTTAGGAATCAACGAATCTTTCTACTCAATTCAGTAAGAAGTTTTTCGTTGAGCTCATTTTGCATCGCAGGATGCGCCGCATAGTATTTCAAGCTTTTTTCAAAGTCGGCTTTAGAGCAACTTGATTTTTTTAATACACGCGCCACAGACAGGTCTAAGGCTTTTTTGTATTGGCTTGGCACGCCAAATTTGGCTTGAAAATGTGTTTCTAGCAAGGTAATTTCCTGAACCAATGGCGCCATTTGATCAAGAGGAAGAATCCCTTCGGGAACAGTATTTTGTTGACAAGCGCTTAGTAAGACCAAGCAGAAAAAAAAGCGAGCGAACATCATCTAGGATTAAATAAGAGGCGTTGACCAGGTCCTTGTTCGATAATTTTAGTGTCGGCATAAACACAGTTGCCATTCACATAAGTGCTGTGAATTTGGTTCGAGAACTGATGCCCTTCAAAAGGTGACCAGCCACACATATAAAGAAGCTCTTCTTTTTGAACGGGCTGACCAGCCATCGGATTGACCAAAACTAAATCTGCTGCATAACCTTCTCTGATGAAACCACGGTTTTTGATATTGAATAATATTGCTGGCGCATGAGCCATTTTTTCGACGACGCGCCCAAGGGTAATTTTTCCTTCTTGTACTTTGTCGAGCATGGCTAACAAGGCATGTTGGACTAGCGGGCCTCCAGAAGGCGCTGCCGAATATGTTTTAGCCTTTTCATCGATGGTATGAGGAGCGTGGTCAGTGGCAACGACGTCAATTCGGTCATCTAGTAGGGCTTTCCAGATACCTTCGCGGTCTGCAGCCGTTTTAACTGCAGGATTCCATTTGATCAAATTTCCTTTTGTGGTATAATCAAGATCGCTGAACCAAAGGTGATGTATACAGGCTTCCGCAGTGATTTTTTTATCCTTCAACGGAAGCGTGTTGTCAAAGAGCGCTGTTTCTTTAGCTGTGGAAATGTGAAGGATGTGCAAGCGCGCACCATGTTTTTTAGCGAGTGACACCGCTTTAGAAGAAGACAAATAGCACGCTTCTTCGCTGCGGATGAGTGGATGAGCAGTAACAGGGATTTCATCTCCATATTGAGCTTGAAATGCCGCTAAATTGGCGCGAACGGTGTGTTCGTCTTCGCAATGGGTGGCAATAAGCGCTCCAACGCGAGAAAACAAGCCCTCTAGCACACTTTCTTTGTCCACAAGCATGTTTCCTGTAGACGAGCCCATAAAAACTTTTACACCGCAAATTTTTGAGGTGTCGGTTTTGAGTACTTCCTCTAAGTTATCATTGGAGGCACCCATGAAAAAGGAGTAGTTCGCAATAGAGCTTTTCGAGGCGATTTGATATTTCTCTTCGAGTAGTTCTTGTGTGAGTGCATTGGGAACAGTGTTCGGCATTTCCATAAAACTGGTGATGCCGCCGGCAACAGCCGCTCGAGATTCTGTAAAAATATTGCCTTTGTGGGTGAGGCCTGGTTCTCGGAAATGTACTTGATCGTCGATGCAGCCTGGTAAAATGAGTAGGCCGCTCGCATCAATTTCGCGAGCCGCTTCGTTTAAACCTATTTGACCTGCGATTTTCTCGATTATACCATTTGAAATCAGGATGTCGGCATTAAATTTTTTGCCTTCGTTGACGATAGTTCCGTTCTTGAGGATCGTTTTCATAACGCTATTATTTCCATTTCATTTGGCGCATTTCCCAAACACCAAAAAAGGCTTCTTTGAAGATACCGGTGCTCATTTTGGATTCGCCAAGAACACGGTCTACAAACGTAATGGGTATTTCTTTGACTTTAAATCCTAATTTGACCGCTGCGTATTTCATGCAGATTTGGAAGGCGTAACCTTTAAAAGGAATTTGGTCAAGCGGGATTTGTTCGAGCACTTGATGATGGTAACATTTGAAGCCCGCCGTAGTATCTTTGATGTTGATCCAGAGGATTAGCCGGACGTAAACACTGGCAAAATAACTCATAAGAATGCGCTTGAGCGGCCAGTTTTTAACTTTACCGCCACGTACATAGCGCGATCCTATGGCGCAATCGGCACCCTCTTCACAAGCTTGAACTAAACGCGGCAAATCTTTTGGATTGTGAGAAAAGTCGCAATCCATTTCGATAAGGTAGGTGTAGTCTCGGGCCAAGCCCCATTTGAAGCCATGAATATAGGCAGTGCCAAGCCCCAGCTTACCTGCGCGTTTTTCAAGAAAAACTTCTGGATGTTTTTCCATTACGGCCTCTATCTGAGCGCTTGTTCCATCTGGTGAATTGTCGTCGACAAAGAGGATGTGATAGCCCTTTTGTAGTTCCATAACTGCCGCGACCATCTTAGAAATGTTTTCGCGTTCGTTGTAGGTTGGAATGATAATAAGGGTTCTTGGGCTTGCCATATCTAGTTAGAACGAAATTAACGAAGAAAAGTGACATAAAAAAACCGCCTTTTGGGCGGTTCTTTTAATTGGGTTGTAGTGATTATGCTTCTTCTTCCTCTTCGTCGTCTCCGGCATCAGCACCTTTGACAGCACCACGAGCCATTTTAACGGCAACAACCACTGCGTTAGCAGGGTCAAGGAATTTAACGCCAGGGATTTCAATGCTGCTGACGCGAATAGACTGACCAATGCGAAGTTTGGTGATGTCAAGAGTAATGGCATCAGGCAACGCGCTTGGAAGACCAACACACTGAAGTTGACGGAAAACAGTCATGAGCTTACCACCAGCCATTACACCACGGGAAGAACCTGTGATGCGAACTGGAAGCTTTACACGAACTTCTTTGGTTTCGTCAAGTTGATAGAAATCAACGTGTTGGATGGTGTCTTTGGTGGGGTGTTGTTGCAACTCACGGATGATTCCAATTGCTTTTTTACCTTCGATATCGAGGGCAACCTGAAATACATCAGGAGAAAAAACGATTTTGTCAATTGCTGTTCGCTTTACTGCGAAGTGAGTTTGCTCACCTTGTCCGTAAAGCACACAAGGAACTAGGCCTGCATTGCGCAAAGCCGCAGCATCCTTCTTCCCTACGTTCGCTCGGAGCGAACCGCTCAAATGTGCTGTTTTCATGTTATATATTAATTTAAGAGATTACAAAATGTGAACTGATCGATTCGTTATTGACCAAGCGCTTGATGACATCTGCAAAGAGGTCGGCTACGCTAACCACGCGAATTTTGTCGCTGTGTTTTTGAAGCGGAATGGTATCGGTAACGATGAGTTCCGTTAATTTAGAAGCGGCGATGCGTTCAAATGCAGGCCCACTCAAGACCGCATGTGTGGTGAAAGCACGTACGCTTTTGGCTCCTTTTTCGATGAGGAGGTCGGCGGCAGTGGTGAGCGTACCAGCGGTATCGCACATGTCGTCGATGATCACGACGTCTTTGCCCATGACGTCGCCGATGACGGTCATTTCGGCAATTTCATTCGCTTTTTTGCGGTGTTTGTGGCATAGCACTAAACCACAATTGAGGTTTTTAGCGTAAGAATTGGCGCGTTTTGCACCTCCGGCATCTGGAGCCGCAACCACGAGGTTGTCGCGGTCTAGGCTGTCTATTTCGTTGAAGAATAATGTAGAGGCAAAAAGGTGGTCTACGGGGACTTCGAAAAAACCTTGAATTTGGTCGGCATGGAGATCCATGGTCATGATGCGGTCTACACCTGCTGCCATGAGCATGTTGGCCACTAATTTGGCGCCAATAGCCACTCTGGGCTTGTCTTTGCGGTCTTGACGCGCAAAACCGAAATAGGGGATTACCGCGATGATTTTTCTTGCAGAGGCACGTCTAGCGGCGTCTACTAGCAGTAAAAGTTCGAATAAGTTTTCGGTGGGGGGCATGGTTGATTGAACAATGAAGACATCTTGACCACGAACGGTTTCTTCGAAAGAAGGTTGGAACTCGCCGTCGGAAAATACGCTTACTTTGACGTCGCCTAAAGCCGCGCCAAATGATTTAGCGATGTTCGCTGCGAGTTGTTCTGAAGCCCTGCCTGCAAAGATTTTTACGCCCACGTTACTTAAAATTGGATGCAAAGGTAAGGAATTAAGAACTAATTTTGTAATACAATGAGTCAAAAGCTACAATATTCCTTGTTCAAACGCCTTTTCCGCTTTGCCAAGCCTTACAAAAAGTACTTAGTTGTAGCCATCAGCGCCACAATTTTATTAGCAGCGCTGTCACCTTCGAGGCCCTACGTAATCGGTCAAATTATAGACCGTTACTTGCTGCGCGATAAAGACCCAAACCTATTGTTATGGGGTTCGTTATTGGTCTTGCTCATGCTGTTGTTAGAAGCCGTGTTGCAGGTTGTGGGCACCTATTTTTCGAATTTACTAGCTCAGTCTGTGATCCGAGATTTGCGTCAGCGAGTAATCCGACATTTTATGCAGTTGCGCGTTTCATATTTTGATAAAAACCCAGTAGGAGCCATGGTAACCAGAGTGGTCTCGGACATGGAAGCCATTACAGAGGTTTTTTCGTCTGGCGTCATGGACATCGCCGCTGATTTATTGTCGTTGCTCTTGATCATCACGTTTATGTTTTTGACAGACTGGCAGTTGGCACTTATGACTTTACTACCCGTTCCCCTACTGATTTGGGCAACACGTATTTTTGCGCGCGCTATGAAATCCTCTTTTCAACAGGAGCGGCAGGCCGTCACGAAGCTCAACACTTTTGTGCAGGAGCGGCTGACCGGCATGAGCCTCGTTCAACTCTTTAATCGGCAGCGACAAGAAGCAGCTCATTTTGAGCAAATCAATGCGGAGCACAGGGCAGCTCATATCAAAGCAGTGTGGGCCAACTCCATTTTCTTCCCATTTGTGGAGCTCCTCAGTTCGCTCTCCATTGCTGCGCTATTGGTTTGGGGCGCACTACAGGCTGCGGGCAAATCGGAAGCAGAAGTCCGCAATATGTTTGGCGAATTATTTGCGTTTGTCTTTTGGATCAGTCAGCTCTATCGCCCGATTCGAATGCTCGCCGACAAATTCAATGTACTGCAGCGGGGCACAGTTCGTGCAGAACGTATTTTCGCCGTGCTTGACGAGCAAACAGACATTCAAGACAAAGGCCGTATTACCGACGTAAACTTCAATCAAAATTTGCGTTTTGATGGGGTTCGATTTTCATATGTTGAAGGCCAACCCGTCATTAAGGATTTAGACCTTGAAATCACCTATGGCCAGACCGTTGCTATTGTTGGTGCCACCGGCTCAGGCAAAACAACTCTAGTGAATTTATTGGGTCGTTTTTACGAACACCAAGGCGGTCAAATTTTGATTGGTAAGGTGCCAATTGAAGAGATTGAACTCACAACCCTGCGCAAGAACATTGCAATTGTGTTGCAAGACGTCTTCTTGTTTTCAGACACCGTCTTCAATAACATTACCCTCGGCGACCCTTCTATTTCATTAGCTCAAGTTATTCAAGCCGCAAAAGAGGTCGGCGCGCACGATTTTATCAGCGCGCTACCAGACCAATATCACCATAAAATAGGCGAAAGAGGCGGCACGCTTTCCACCGGTCAACGACAACTGTTGGCTTTTATTCGCGCTTATGTTTATCAGCCGGCTTTGCTTATTTTAGACGAGGCTACCTCAAGCGTTGACACCGAAAGTGAGTTGCTCATTCAGCGCGCTACAGAAAAACTCACGGAAGGCAGAACGTCAATCGTGATCGCACATCGTTTATCGACAATTCGCAAAGCAGACCGCATTATTGTCATGGAAAAAGGTACCATAATTGAGCAGGGTACGCACGAAGAATTACTCGCGTTAGGCGGCCATTATAAAAACCTGTCGGATAGACAATATTTCAACCAAGAAGCATGAAACGTTTCAAGATAGGCGGCGTTCCTGAACACTTTAATTTACCTTGGCGCTTAGCCATTGAAGAGGGCCGGTTTAAGCAACAGGGCATAGAGCTCCATTGGTCTGACATGACGGGCGGCACTGGTCAGATGATCAAAGGCTTGCAAGCCGGCACACTCGACATTGCGGTTTTATTGACCGAAGGCATCACCCGCGCCATTTTAAAAGGTTTGGACGCTAAGATCATTGCGGTTTACGTCGAAAGTCCTTTGTGTTGGGGAATTCACGTACCCACGAACGCTGCCATGCAACATTTATCAGTGCTCGACGGCGCCACTTTCGCCATTTCGAGGGAGGGCTCCGGTTCGCACCTTATGAGCTATGTACTTGCACAACGCGAGGGTTGGGACCCGAGTGCGCTGTCATTTAACGTTGTCGGAGACGTTTATGGTGGTCTTTGGGCCCTCAACCACGACGAAGCACAAGGTTTTTTATGGGAAAAATACACCACTCAACCTTTTGTAGACCAAGGAAAATGTAAACGAATAGGCGAGGTTTACACACCGTGGCCTTGTTTTGTCATTGCCGTCCGAGATGAGGTTCTGGCAAGTGACCAACATCTTTTGCAAAAACTTTTAAGGGTTGTTCAAGATCGAGCTCAGCAACTCAAACAAGCACCAGATGCAGCTGAGGTGCTCGCTTGGCGTTATGCTTTGAAGAAAGATGAAGTTGCGGAGTGGCTCAGTCAGACGGCGTGGTCTGCGGTTTCGCAAATCCAACAACAGGACTTACAAAATACGGTCGAGACACTTTTGGAATTGCAACTCATTACCCCGGAAGAAGCCCAAGATTGGCCTGTAAAATTACTTGGATGAAATACGCCCTCGTTTGCATAAGTATTTGTTTTGTTCAAGTGCTCTTGGCGCAAGGACTCGATTTAGGAACAACAACCTACACGCCCACTTTTATCGCCAACCTGTCAGCGCCTTATAACGAAACCTCAGGGTTGGCTTTTTCAAACGACACCATTTTTTCAATCAATGACAGCGGTAATCAGCCAATGATTCATGCGATGGGGAGCAGCAATGGCCAACACTTGCAAAGTTGGACGATTCAGAACGCGGTAAATGTAGATTGGGAAGCGCTTGCGCTTGGGCCAAACGCATTGTTTATTGGAGATATTGGAAATAATGCGGGCAATAGAAACACATTGGATATTTACCGCATCGCTCGATCTGACCTTACTCCGACAACAACGAATTTATTTGCTCAGAAGCAAACCTTGCGTTTTGCCGACCAGCCACTATCGGGTTTGGCACTCAATGCACACAATTATGACTGCGAAGCCATGATTTTTTGGCAGGACTCACTGCATTTGTTTTCTAAAAACTGGGAAAATCTCTGGACGCGGCATTATGTGGTCCCGATGGCTTGGCAAGACACCTTGATAGCGAACCCCATAGATTCTTTTTTTGTGAATGGCTTGATCACTGATGCGGGTCATGATCAAATTTCAAACACCATCTATTTATTGGGCTACAAAAAAGAACTAAGTGGGCTGTATAGCTCGTTTATTTATAGGTTTATAAATGCCAACAATGACTGTTTAGCCTCGGATTATCAAAGAATTGAACTTGGCTCCACCCTTAATTTGGCACAAACAGAAGGGCTTTGCATGACTGGTGCCAACAAGGGGCTCATCACCGGGGAGCAGATCGTCTCAATTATCACCATTCCTCCTAAGCTGCATTTTTTTGATTTCAGTACAATTGCTGGATTACCCGCGCAGGGCAACTCCGATATTTACTTTTATGCGCATATTTTATACATTCCCCAATCTGTTTTATCTGAATTTCAATTGTTGGACACCATGGGAAGATCGGCAATAGAATGGAAAAAAGGACAAAATCACCAGGATTTAACAAACCTAAAACCAGGAACTTATATTTTGCAGGGCCCTCATTACCGCAAAACCTGGATTAAAATCAATTGATGTGCGGCGCATGTTCTTTCTGAAGGCTTGCTTGTTCAGAAACTATAGGCTTTTGTTCATTTAGCCATTTGCCTAAGAACAAAAGATTTACATTCATACTAACAATACAGCAGTATGATACCACTTATACCTCAGTTTGATGAAAATTTTTGGTGGGCCGTTGCAGCGGTACTTGCGATTTTAAGCATCATCTTCGCCGTCTTTTTAACAGACCGCAAGAATTAGAAGCTTTTTAACGCGCGTTGCACATCTGAGTCATGAGCATTCACGACCTGGTAGTAGCCACTTTCCAAGAAAAGATGCCTAGCGATTTCCGCTTTGAGCAATTGCTTGATATTTTCTTTGCTGTGCAAGTATTCATTTTTTTGTAGACGCACGTCAAATTCTTTGGATGCAAACGACGTAAATTGCGTCAATAGTTGTTCGGTAACCTCAAATTTATGGATGAATTCAGGAAGCGAATAAGTCATGTTTTTGTGATTCAAATAGTCAAATGCAAAAGCATTGAATACACCATTCCATTGCAATTCAGATAAATAAAGCGATGTTCCGGAGGTGTCGCCGGCTATAAAAACATCTGGCATGATACCGCCGCCGCCGTAGACAATCCTGCCTTTGCGCGTTTTGAATTTCAGTGAATCGACAAAAATACTAGAGTCAGGCTTGAAGTATTCTTCAGTGAATGCTTTTTGTTCGTCCGCTTTATATGCATCATAACCCTTTTTGTAAGGCCTTTGAATGGAACGTCCTGAAGGAGTGTAATAACGTGCAATTGTAATGCGCAAGTTGCTACCGTCTTTGAGGCGTTTATCTTGCTGAATAAGCCCTTTGCCGTAAGAGCGGCGGCCTACAATTGTTGCGCGGTCGTTGTCTTGTAGTGCGCCCGCTAATATTTCGCTTGCCGAAGCCGATTGTGCGTCAATGAGCACTACTGTTTTGGTTTTCTCAAGAATGCCTTCTGTGGTAGCGCGGTATTTTTTTTCTTCGCTGTGTAGTCCTTTTGAACTCAAGATGAGGTAACCACTCGGTAAAAATTCATCGGCAATTTGAATCGCAGACTCCATTGTGCCGCCGCCATTGCCGCGAAGATCTAAGAGGAGTTTTTTCATTCCTTTCGCCTTGAGTTGAAGTGCAGCCAAATGAAATTCTTGAGCTGTTGGTAGCGAAAACTGAGTGATTTGTATGTATCCCGTTTCTTTGTCAATCATGTAGTATGCCGGTACTGTGGCAATCGGAATGGTGTTGCGCACAAGGGTTTTTTGAAGTTTTTTTCCCTTGCGGTAGATGGTAACCTTAACTTCTGTGTCTGGAACCCCTTTGAGCCCTGCCATAACCTTTTCATTGGTGATGGATTTACCTACCGATGATTTTCCGTTGATCGCAATAATACGGTCGCCGCGTTTTAAGCCCCCATAGGAGGCCGGAGAAAGCGAATTGACGTGCGTGACACAGATCGTGTCGCGGAACAACAAGAAACGCACGCCAATACCTCCAAACGCGGCATTGGTTTGTTCGTCGAGTAATTTGAGGTTTTTCGCGGAAATATAGTTGCTGTGCGGATCAAGTTTGTGGAGCATTTCTGAAATCGTCTTTTCGAAGATTTCTTCCTTGTTGATTTTATCGACGTATTGTTGGTCAAGCACTTGAAAGATCTGTTCGAGTTTTTGCAGTTCTTTGCTATTGTTGCTACTTGTTCCAAAAAGGTTGCTGCCTACCCATATGCCTAGGGCGCCCACGGTTGTGAGTACAATGGGTAGCCAGTAAAGAGGTCTTGGTCCTTCTTCAGACATCGTCAATATTTTCAATTTGTGAGACTTCTAAACCGGCAGACTTCAGGAATTCAACGCCGGATAGGTCTTTGTAGGCCTCTTGATAAACCAAGCGCGTGATGCCCGATTGCAAGACGAGTTTACTGCAGTCTTTACAGGGAGAGTGCGTCAAATAAAGGGTAGCATCTTTACAATTATTGGTAGATCGCGCTACTTTTAAGATCGCATTTGCCTCCGCATGAAGCACATACCAATGCGTTTGATTGTTGTCATCTTCACAACAATTATCAAAACCTGCTGGAGTGCCGTTATAGCCATCCGAAATGATGATGGCGTCTTTGACAATAATAGCGCCCACTTGTTTTCTTTGGCAATGAGAAAGCCTCGCCCAACTTGCCGCTAAGCGCAAATAGGCTTTGTCATAACGATGTTGCTTGGAGTCGAGAGTGTTATGCGCCATGTCGGATATGACCACCTAAGTAGCCGGTAAAAGCAAATAATATAAAAGCAATGATACCGATGACGAGCGTGACCCGCTCAATCTTTTTAGTGCTTTCCCATTTGGAACGTTCTGCCCAAAGCCCAATGATGGCGGCAGCAGTTAAGAGAAAGATGAAAATCAAGGAATTCTCGGCCATTTCTTCATGGATGTGAATGACTTTATGTGAAATACCCCGGATGTGTTCTACGCTTTCCTCTGCGGGCTCACCGGTGAAATAAGCAACAAGACCTCCAAGGCCACTGAGTAGTAAAATCAAGTAAGCGCTCAAGGTGGTGTTCAAATTGGGTTTAAACAAGGCCAAAACGAGTAAAAGAACGCCAAAAAGAGAGCCGATAATTGGAATGTGATTGCTGAGGAGGTGCAGATAAGCCATGGTAATTGATTTAGTTTATCGAAAGATACGCAAATTTTACTGCGGATAGTAGGGCGAAATCATCAAATAAACAATGACACCTGTGACGGCAACATATAACCAAATGGGAAACGCAAATTTTGCCCATTTTTTGTGTTTTTGATAGTTGCCCTCCCATGCGTGAAGATAGGTGAACAACACAACAGGAATAACCGCCACACTGAGTGTAATGTGTGAAAGCAATAAAATAATATAGGCCAATCGGGAAGATTCCACATAATGGAGCTCAATTTCATCTAGTTTTCCATTGGCATCTAAATCACCGTAAAGCGTGGAGTCGGAGGTCATGTGGTAAGCGACATAGCACAGCAAAAAGAGCACGCTGAAGGCTAGCGAAACCTGAATGGTTTTTTGGTGCAGCTGTACTTTTCCATTTTTGATGAAATAGAGCGCTAAAAGGAGCAAGACGGCGGTAATTCCATTGATGCTTGCGTAAATTGGGGGTAGAAAAGAAAAGTCAACACCGTCAACTTTGATCCCAAATAAGGCGGCTACAGCGATAGGTATAACAATAGATACAGCAACAATCCACTTGCGCAGATTGGTTTTATTGGGGTTGGTAGTTGTATTCATAGGTAAAAAGTGTTTGTACATCATTAATTAACCGCTCAAATTCTTTTTTGTTGACGCTTAAATCTGGTTGAACCACTTCATAAACTCCCCGAACATAGCCTTTTTTGTCAACAAGAGTAAAGGCTCCGGAGTGTGCATAACCACCTTGCGCTTCGTCTTCACGACCTGCAAATATGAGAAAGTTCTCGATGCCAAGTTGGTGTGTAAAAGCCTCATTACCTGTGAGAAAGTCCCAATTGGGATTGCTAATGCCCAAACGTTTTTTGTGTCGTTTCAAGGCGCTTGGGGTGTCGTTTGTTGGGTCGATAGTGAAAGAAAGGTATTGAATGTCTTGACGATAAGCTTGGAGCGTTTTTTCAACTACCTTGAGCTGGGTATTCATAATAGGACAAATGCTTTGACAATTGGCAAAGAAGAATTCGCTGATCCAGACCTTTCCCTTAAAAGATTTGTTATCCACGAGGATAGAATCTTCATTGAAGAACAGAAAATAAGGGATGCGTTGGTAAATGGTGTCAGTAACTGTTTTTCCATTTTTCTGGTGATATGCAACGTCATAGTTCCCAAGATAAGGGAGCTTTCTTGGGTGCTCTTGAGCGCAGGAGAACGCTACTAACAGCGACACGAAAAGCCAGTTAATGTTGTTTTTGAGCACGTTCTTTGTCGTATTGTTTCATTAAAAGGGCAAGATGCTCCTTCATTTTACGAATCATGCCTTCTGTATGGCCATTGAGCACCATGCGCAAATGGTTTTTTTTGTCGAGGAGCATGATGAGTTCGTTGTAAGAAACACCTCCAAAGTATTTTGCATCTTTGACAATGAGTTTTTGACCGTTATTGGTAAGGTCGTAAAAGACGGTCGGATCAGCGCTGACCAATTGCCAAAGTTCGGGGTCATAACCTTCAACACGGCTGCGCAACATATCTTGAATATCGAGAATTTCAGCTTCGCTAACAGGTCTTCCGAGTGAATCTACTACAATGGAGAGCAGGCGCACTTGCTTGAGCTTTTTGCGTTTGTTGGTGCGCAGGTCTTTGTATAGATTTTGGGTGAGCGGAAAAAAAGCCAAGCCGCACTGATGTGGACAGGTCGTTTGAAGGGTGGTGATGATGACGACCTGATTTTGGTAGTCTTGAAGGCTGAGTTGTTGTTTCCCCTTATGGTTGTAAACAGAAAAGGTTGGTGCTTTCACCAACCCGTAATCTGCTAATTGTTTGAAACGGTGGTCACAGCCACGCGTTGCGATGAATATCAAGAAAAGTGCTGGCCCAAATACCAGAGAGAGTGCTAAAATAGACCTCTTTTTACTTCGGGTAGCAACTTGTTCTTCCATGATTTATTGCCACATAGTTTCCCAGACACTGCCAACGGCAGCACCCTCCCAAAGTGCGATGAAAATCAGGTAAAGAACAAAAATAAAGTAGGGGATAAGGATGACGTTGCGCATGTATTTGCGTTCGTCGCCTAGGTGCATAAAGACCATAACGATGTATCCTGCTTTGAGCAATGTTAGCAAGATGAAGATGATTTTGACGGTTGTCCACCAATCAGAAGACTGCTTGATGCTCGCGCCAATAAACACTTCAATAACCGTGATAATGGTGAGTAAAAGGGTGACTTTATAAATCTTGGAGCGAATTTCTTTTCCTTTAGCTTCGTCGTGATGCGCGTGTAAGGAGTATTCTATTAGGTCGTCTCTTTCCATGATGTGAAGTAATTGAGAGAATTATAATAAATAAAAGAAGGTAAATACGAAGACCCAAACGAGGTCAACGAAGTGCCAGTATAAGCCTGTTTTTTCGACCATTTCGTAGTGACCACGCTTGTGGTAGGTTCCGGCCAAAACGCCAAGTAAAATGAGGATGTTGATGATGACGCCAGAAAATACGTGGAACCCGTGGAATCCGGTAATGAAGAAAAAGAACTGCGCGTATTGTTGTGGGCCGTATTCGTTTTGTTTCATGTTGGCTCCGTAGATAACGCGGTTTTTCTCGCCTGAGTAAAGTGCTTCATAGTATAATTTTTCAGCGGCTTTACCAGTAATTTCTTTGCCACCAACTTTGTGAAGTTTACCACTTTTTTTAATGATGAGCTTCATGTCGTGGTCATGCGCTTTGTTGATTTTAGCGACTGAGCCGTCGGCCAAGCGGATGTTGCCACCTTCTAAATGACCTTTTTCAGCGGCGTGCTGAAATTGATGCATGAGGTCTTCTTTGATAACGGCGCCAACCTTGTATTTTTCGCCGGCTTCTATCACTTTAAAGTTGTTGATTTCTCCGAAATGTCCTTTAACAATGGCAACAGACCCGTCAGAGAGCTCAATTTTACCGAATTCTGATCCGTGGATAAAGTGAGACCACTCCCAAGCTTGTGAGCCCAAGAAGAAGAAACCACCAATAATGGTAGCGATCATCCATCTGGTAACTCCTTTGCGGTCCATGCGGTGACCAGCTTCTACGGCTAGTACCATAGTAACGGAAGATACGATGAGAATGAAGGTCATGAGAGCAACGTAAAGGAGCGGATATCCGTGACCCAAGAAAGGCATCGAATTAAAGGTTTCTTCACCAATTGGCCAAGCATCTTGGGCATCGTGGCGTGTGAAACCGTAAGCAATTAATAAACCAGTGAATGTGAGCGCATCCGAAACGAGGAAGAACCACATCATTAGTTTGCCATAACTTGTTTGGAAAGGGGATTCTTTACCACCCCATAGTGTTTTGGCGTCTAGTTGAGCAGAATGTCCGGCCATTTTAAGAGAAATTTTTGTGCAAGTTTAGTGAATAAAAATCAAAAAGACGAGTAAATACAGCCATAAAAGCCCCAAAAAGTGCCAGAAGATGCTGCTCAATCTGAGTGAAAGATGATTTTGAGAAGAGAACTTGCCTGTAAATGAAGCAATTGCAACTTTTACTAAATAAAGCAAGGCAATAAAAACATGCAGGAGGTGTACAAAGGTAATCAGGTAAAGATAGGCCGATGCAGAATCAGAGGCTTGCATTGCACTTAGTTGTAAGTGTGGCTTTAAAACGGTTCCGTTGTACTTGAGTTGGCGGTTTTCGTAATCTAGCGCTTTGCCAGAATAGTAAATGGTGAAGTCTTTGCCGTAAGTACCGCGAGCGAAGAAATCGCCGCGTTTGTCACCGATATGAGCTGCGAGCTCACTCAGACGCACTTCATCGGAATAAGTGAGTTGGGTACTGTCGTTGGCATACAAGAAACTATTTTTAACGAGCACCGGATTGCCATTGTAATACAATTCGATTTGTGCATTAGGTTGACGCACGCGCAATGGACTGTTGTGTCTGATCTTTTCAAATTGCTTGAAATAGGCTTGGATTTTTTTGAATTCAGTATCGCTAATGGGTTTGCCGTTGACCAAGTATTCGTTGCCATCCACAGCCACAAGATTTCCTTTGTATTTGAACTCGTAGTAGTCTCCGTAACGACCGTTGGTGACAAGTATATCGTTAACTGGATTGACGCCGTTGTCGATCAGTTGCCCGTAACCTTGGAATTGATAGTAAATGAAAGCTGCTCCGAAAAGCAAAGTAGCAGCCATAGCGCCTTTGAGTTGCCCTTGCTTGTCCTTTTTGGCGCCTTGAATGGCCCACCAAAAACTGAGTGAACTCAATGCAATAAAGAGGGTGCTGAGGTAAAAACCACTTGGCATAGGGTATTTGAGCCAAAAAGATTTGCCCATTGAAACATAATACCCAGAAGTGAGCCCGGCAAAGAGCATCACGATGCTGAAGATTCCAACGTAGACTAGGTTTTTCTTCATTTTTTCCCTGACTTCAGGGTTCATGTCATTTTCGTAATTCATGATAATGATTTTAATAATTCAACAAAGCGATCGGTGCGATCAAACACATAAATGAATTGTATGATCGGTAAATAAACAAATGAGGCGAACATGAGTTTACGCGCATCGGCAGTTTCACAACTATAATATAATTTGTATGCTAAATAAAAGAACCAAATTCCCAGAAGACTGGCGGCAATTAACGTTATATTACCCGTCCATCCAAGGATCCAGGGCATGAGGCTAAAAGGGATGAGCGCGAGCGAATAAGCCATAATTTGAAAGGCAGAAGCTTTGTCTTTTCCGGTTTTGGAGGGCAATAATGAAAATCCGGCTTTTTTGTAGTCGTCGTAGAGTACCCATGCGATGGCCCAAAAGTGTGGGAATTGCCAAGTAAACTGCACAAAGAAGAGAATGCCAGGAATGAAGCCAAAAGAGTCGGTAGCGGCGATAGCACCAAGAAATGGAGGGATTGCACCAGGGAAGGCTCCTACAAAAACTGCCCAAGGCGTAATTTGTTTGAGCGGGGTGTAGACAAAAACATAGCTTACAAAGGCGAGAAGACCCAAGAGCGCGCTTTTGAGATTGATGAGGTAAAGCAGGGAGGTCCCGATTACGAGAAATAAAATGACGACCATATAAGCCTCTTTGAGCTGCATTTGACCGGTTGGCAAAGGCCTGCGGTTGGTGCGGTTCATGATTTGATCGAGGTCTCGCTCCCAAATCTGATTGGCACCATTTGAGGCACCCGTAACAAGCGTGCCACCGAGCATGAGGTAGGTGATTTCTAGCCAATCTTTACCACCTGCAAATAAGTAGCCGCTCAGAGCCGAGAGGATCACTAAAAACGAAAGCCTAAACTTGGTAAAAACCAGGTAGGTTTTAAAAATAGACGGCGTTTTGAAAGTGGCTTCGGACATCGTTACAAAATTACATCAAATAGTCCTTGTAGAATTGCCAAAACGAGCCAAACAATGAGAAAAACAAATCCGAAAGCCAACGCTAGTGCACCAAGTGTATCAATGATCAGGCCGCCAATAAGCAATAAGACTAAGCCCACAATGATAAAAATGAGCCCGACAACCGCAAAGGAGTAACCGATGTTACTTGCAATGCCATGCGCCTGTTGCTGTGTTTTTTTAAGAGAGGCCTGTGCTTTTTCCTGACCAAATAAAAGAGAGGTGTTTTTAGCACGAATGGCGGGCTTAATGCTTTGACCGTCCTTCCCAGGTTGACCTTCATTTTTTGAATAGACTTCTGGAGTAATTAAAGTGGGTTGGCAATTGTCGACAACCAACTTATTTGTTAATTGTGTCGAAGATGCGTGAATAGGCTTCGCAAGACTATCGCTCATTTCAGGAATGCTTACTGTGTTTTCAGATGCTAATTGCTGGCATTGGCTTGCTTTGCTTCCCCTGAGCACAACTTCTGATGAATGGCAAGAGGCAAGTATCAAGATGAAAATGAGGCTAGATAGATTCAGGTATTTCATGGTAGTATTCATTTTTGATGAAATAGTCTAGGAGCGCTTCTTTGAGCAAATGTTGTTGCTGTTGGTGATTGAGTGGCGGGAGTTGTTGGTTGAGGGTGAAGTGCGGCCAGAGGTCGGCATCTCGCCCGTTGAAAGTGTAATATCCGTAGGGCTCAAGTAGTGTGCAAATGGCAATATGCATGAGCTCCATTTTTTGTTGTTTGGAAAACGTTTGGTGGCCCATGCCCAATTCATTGACACCGACCAAGAATAAGAATGTGGACATGTCCATACCTGGCCCGAAGTCTTTCTCGAGGTGTTTTTGAAGTTTTTGAAAGCGGAGTTCGATATCGTGATCCATGGTGCAAAAATACGCATAGAACGGCGATTGTAGGCAACAAAAAAGGGGCCTCTTTCGAAAGCCCCTCCTTTTCATCAATCAACTTCTTATTTTTTCACAAATTGCTTGCTGCTGTTACCTGCAGTAGTTACAACTTGGATAGTGTAGATACCTGCTTTGAGGTCTTCTACGCTGATTTCTTGAGTAAGACCGTTGCCAACAAATGCTGCAACTACTTTACCTGTTAGGTCAACGATGCGGATTTGTTGCATCGCTTCAGTAGCTTGTACAGTCATGATGCTGCTAACTGGGTTAGGGTAGATAGCAACTGCAGCTGTGTTTTCTGTAAGTCCTGTAGTACAGTCTTCACAGCTTTCCCAGCATACTTCAGGAAGTGTAGCTACAGCTGCAACAACATAGTAGCGGTTGTTGAAACCGTCGTTCACAGGGTCAATACAAGTTGCAGTAGCGTCGAATTGCTCTGAATCGTTCCAGCCGTCAACAGTAAATTTGTATTCGATTGCGCCAGCAGCAAGTGGAACAGTAATATCCCAAACGTTGTCGCCGTTAGCGTCTGTCATTGGCGTACATGATCCGCACCAACCATTGAAGTTACCGTTTAAGAATACACCAGGAGTGGTAGAACCACCACCAGCAATGTAATCGTTCATGTCAACAGAGAAAGTAACGTTATTGGTACAAACGTCGCAGCTTGCAAAACATACGTTAGGCAAAGTAACGTCGCCAGCAACTACGTGGTAGCGGTTGTTGAAACCATCATTGACAGGGTCAATACAAGTTTCTGAACCTGTGAATTCTTCTTGAGCGTTCCAGCCGTCAATCGTGAATTTGTATTCAATTGCACCTGGTGACAAAGGAAGTGTAGTTTCCCACATTCCGTTACCCATGTCGGTCATTGGGTTACAAGTACCACACCAGCCGTTGAAAGAACCGTTTACGAACACACCACCAGTTAAAGAACCTGTGTATTGTGACATATCTACGCGGAATTTAACGTTGTAGTCTTGAACAGCAAGTGGAACAGTGCGTTGGTAAACAAAACGCCACCATCCTGGACCAAAATTAATGTCTGCAGTTAGTGTGTTTCCACCGTTAGAGATGGCTACATTGTAAGTAATTGAACTTGCAGCGGCAGCAGGGCTAGAGATTTCAGCACCGTTGATCACTTTGGCCAAACCAATGTGAGCACCCAAACCGTTTACGGTAAGTGTACCTGCAGTAGCATCATAAGCATACGTAGCAGCACCTCCCACGTGCGGAGCTATTGGAGCACCACAACCTTCTGGTGCACCTTGCCATGCTTCTAGCCAAGTAGAACCATTCATGTAGTGCGTCATGTTGCCATTCGCTTCGAATTTAATAGAGTCGTCAAAAAGACATGCGCGCGTAGTGACATCACCTGCGCTGTTGGACCACCAGCTTGTGTTTCCAAGACCCGGACCAACGCCAAGAGCAGCAGCTTGAGGCGCAAGCTTCCAGGTTCCTTCTATCTGAGCCGAAAAACTCAAAATAGGAGCAAAAAGTAAAAAGTACAGTTTTTTCATGTTGTTAATTTTTAGGGGTTTTAGAGTTCATAATTAAAAGAACGGGTTAAATATAGTAAAAAATACAATAAGCAAAAAATTCCTTGCTTAAAGCACTCGTTATCAGTTAAAACAATAAATCGTTAAAAAGTTCAAAAGTGAGTTTTTCTTGACCACAGAAAATTTCAAAAGTTCCTTTTTCGGCACGCCATTTTCCATCGGCGCTGATTCGTTTCAAAGTATTTGCATCAAAAGAGAATTCAAGCGTTTTGTTTTCACCTGGTCGGAGCTTCACTTTATAAAAGTCAATCAATCTTTTATTTTCAGGTGTGGTTGAAGCGTATAAGTCGCTGAGGTAAATAGGAACAACTGTAGTTATTTCTTGGTTGTGTGGATTGCTCACATTGACTTGAATACTAAACGTACCTTTTTGCTCGTCTTTGACATCGAAACGCATGCCATTGATCGTTGCGGCTTTATAAGATAAACCAAAACCGAAGTCCCATTGCGGGTTGTAAGCAGAGAAATCGCCAGATTTGGAGCGGTCTACGCTGCGCGGGTGGTCGTAGAATTCGATGACGCCGTCGTAGCGCGGGTAGGTATAAGGCAAGCGACCAGTGAAATCGGCTTTTCCTGTAACGAGTTCTGCAAGTGCAAGTCCTCCTTGATCACCTGGTAAGTAAGCTTGGATAATGGCGTCGCACAACGGCTCAATATCGCTGATGATGCGTGGACGCGCCTCTAACAATACTAGAACAACTTTTTTCTTGGCAGCTTTTGCCAAGCGCACCAATTCTTTTTGTTTGTCGTCGAGCTGTAAACTTTTGATATCGCCTGGTTTTTCGGTAGAAGGCAACTCACCAACACAAATGACAATGATGTCGTTTTTCTTGAGTGCTTTTTTATAGGCGTCTAGCCCCACGAAACGAGAGGCTTCGAAGTCTTTATCTAGATATAATTCAACACCTTTCTGATAGGAAATGGCGGAGGAGGGGTATTGAAATTTAAGCGCTTGAAAGATGTTCAAGACGCCTTGGGTATTGTAGTTGGTGTCCATCCCTTGCCAAGTGTGTGTCCATGCACCGTTGAGCATATTGATACTTGCTGCACCAGGCCCTGCTACAAGAATGCGTTGTTTTTCATTTAGAGGAAGCAAGCCATCCTGGTTTTTGAGCAAAGTAATCGATTCTAAAGCAGCTTGTTTAGCGATATTTTTGAAAGTTTGACTTCCAAACAGAGGGTATTTACTTAGATCGGGAAGCGGGTTATCGAAAAGCCCTAGTTGGTTTTTGACATAAAGAATTCTTCTGACAGCATCGTTTAATCTATCCATTGAAATTTTACCTTCCTTTACCGCTTTGACCATGTCTTGACAGTAAGTTTTGTATTGTGGGTTAGAAGGCACCATACTCATGTCTACGCCTGCATTGAAGGCTTGAATTGCCGCTTCGGCTATAGAAGGAGCTGTGCGGTGAACGGTGTGCAACATGATGAAATCTTCCCAGTCTGAAACCACAAAACCTTTGAATCCCCAATCTTTTTTGAGGGTTTGCGTGAGCAGTTGGTAATTGGCATGGCCAGGAATACCATTCACGACACCAGAATTGATCATGAGGGTGAGCGCCCCTTTTTGAACAGCAGCTTTAAAAGCAGGTAAATACAATTCTTGCATGTATTTTTCGGGAATAAACGCTGGGGTGCGGTCGCGGCCGGTGAAACTGGCGCTGTACCCCACAAAATGCTTGAGACAAGCGGCAGCATGAAACTCATCTACACGTGTTCCTTTTCCTTGATAGCCTTCAACGAGCGCAGCGCCCATTTGCGTCCCTAATACGGGGTCTTCGCCGAGTGTTTCAAAGTGACGCGACCAAAGCGGTTGGCGACCTAAGTCAAGAACCGGTGAGAAGTTCCATGGAATGCCAGACGCACGGCACTCATAGGCAGTTACCTCTCCCATCTGACGAGCGAGTTCGGTGTTCCATGTGGCAGCCAAGCCAATTTCCTGAGGGAAAAGCGTGCCGCCAACTGTGTAATTGACACCGTGAATAGCATCAATCCCGTAAAGAATAGGGATGTTTTGTTCTTTTTTGAGGTAAGGCGTATGGACGTCTGTCATGATGGACTTCCATTCTTCGCGAGTAAGTGTATGTGCTCCTACGTTTAAAATAGATCCAACATGATAAGTTTCAAGTGCTTCCTTGAGTTTCGCTTGATCAATTTGTGCGGGAACGAGCGCTTGCCCTTTTTCATCGGTGCGGTGAATGGCATCTAGCGTAATTTGACAAGTTTGCCCAACTTTTTCCTCGATACTCATTTGTGCAAGGAGGCTTTCTATATCGGCAGCGCTGGGTTCAGTGAAGTAGAGTTTTTCAGAGCTCGAAAAACCAAAAAATAAAAAAGTTAAAAAAAGAAAACTGAAGATCTTCATAAAAAAGCGATGTTATTGGAAGACACGAACGTAATCGACATACATTTTTTGCGGGAAAATGGTGCTGGCATCAGGTGAGCCCGGCCAGTTTCCACCGACGGCAACATTGAGAATGATAAAGAATTTCTCGCGGAATTCGTCGAGTTCAGCAGGGCTAGTATCTACAGAATGGTACTCTACGTTGTCTAGCAACCAATGAATGGAATTCGCATCCCAGACGATTGAAAACACATGAAAGTTGTCAGCAAATTTACCTGAGGTGAGGGATTTGCTGCCTCCGTATTGAGCGTGGGTTCCGGCATTGCTCCAGTGAACCGTTCCATGAATAGTACGGTCATTGGCCCCTGCGCCACCAATGAGCTCCATAATGTCGATTTCTCCGCATGCAGGCCAGCCAGCACTGGTAATGTTGTCGCCGAGCATCCAAATGGCAGGCCAAATGCCTTGGCCGTAAGGAAGCGCCGCTCTGACGTCGATGCGCCCATATTTCCAAGACTTGAGCCCTTGGGTTTTGAGTCGACTTGACGTATAATTGGAGGTATTAAAGTTTTCGTTTTTGGCGGTAATGGTAAGAATACCGTCTGTAACTACTGCGTTTTCTTGTTTGTAGTATTGTAATTCGTTGTTGCCCCAGCCCCAGCTGCCCGTACCAAGATCGTAGGTCCAGTCTGAGGACAAGCTTGCGCCGTTGAACTCATCTTGCCAAACTAGTGTATAATTGGGGTAAGTAAGGGGGCTGATGTAACCAGAAGTGGGTGCACCTGTGTTGCCCGTACTTATTTCAATAAGTACTTGTTCCGTTTTTTCAATATAACTGGCTTGTGTGGTGTGTGCACGGGTACGAATTTGATAAGTTCCCGATGTATTGAAAACATGAACTGCTTCTCCATCTTGGGTTACTATAGTAACCGTGTCGTTGTTGTCGTAGAAGGTGACGGTATAAAAGTTAGCGCTGTCGGCAGTGGCCAAGACATGTACCTCACCATTGGTAATGGTCAGTTGGGTATTCAGGTTACTGGGTTTACCTGCGGGTTTTGGCGCGTCTGGTTCGCAGGAAAATAGTGCGAGACTGATTAGAAGAAAAGTCATGATTTTCATGGGATGGGTTTAAAGCGTCTTGAGTTTAAGATACCACTTCAGGCCACCGGCATGATGCCCATATTGGAGGTGCATTGTAGAGTCTGTAATGGATAAAATGCGGTAAACTTTTGGCCCAGTAAAGAAGCCCATAAAGGCATTACCTGAGATGGTAATCGTGTTTTCAGCCCCTTCTGTGAGCAGCCAACTTTCGTTCAATTGGTCATCGAAGGGTGCCGTAAAGTCTCCTAAATTTTGAAATGAACCAGGAAAAGAGGTCGCTAATGAATTGTGTAAATAGATATCGCCGTTGGTAATCATGTCGAATTTAAAGGCGTTCAAGTGAAACACATATTGATCATTATAAAGCCCACAGCCTGGCTTCTCTCCTGGGCCAGCAGCCCACCATTCTGGCGTAGCACCAAGTGCGCTTTCCGGATCTGGCCCGACGCCCATGTGTCCGGCTGCGGCAGAATCAACTATCCAAGTTTTGTATCCGGGGCCATTCACACCGCCGGTTAACATCGTGTAAAAAGGATTATTGAGCAAACCGAGGTCATCATTGGCAATGGTAACTTGTTGGCTAGAACTTCGGCTTCCTCCCTTGGCAAATACGGTTAATTTGATGGTGTAAGTGCCCGCATAAGGGTAAGTGGCGGTTACGTTCGCGCCTTGTGCTTTGGTGCCATTCCCAAAATCCCAAACGCACTGAATATTGGGGTTGCTTGCGCTCAGTTCAATGATATTTTCATTGGCTGTAGATACAGTCATGGTGAATTGCGCGTCTTCAGCAGAAGGTGCTGGTCCAAGAGTTGGTTCGTATTTTTGGCAGGCAACGAGTGCAAGACCAATAGTAAGAATACTAAGCAATAATGTTTTCATGTTTTCTGATCTAAATAATTAATAACCAGGGTTTTGGGTCCAGTTTCCACCTGCGAGGTCAATCTCTACTTGGGGAATCGGGAATAATTCATGCTTTCCAGTAACAAAGCCAGGGATATATTGTGCGGCCTGTCCTGTTCGAACGAGGTCAAAAAAGCGGTGGCCTTCGCCAGAAAGTTCTAGGCGGCGCTCGAGGTATACTTTTTCGATGTTGTTCACTGACGCCCCAGGAATGCCTGCGCGCTGACGTATTTGATTGACCAATTGAGTGGCGCGCGAGGCGTTGCCAATTTGGTAATTGGCTTCAGCAGCCATCAAGAGCACATCGGCATAGCGCAGCACGCGGTAGTTCACAGGACTCGTTAAGTCGTTGTCTGGCAAGCCTATTTCGCCTTGGCGCTTGATGTATTTGTTGTTGTAGTAGCCCGTATGTCCACCCGCACCAATGGCGTAGGTAATGGAAGCTGCATTTGGTTGGGCTGCAATGAACGCATCGATATCGAGTACGGTTGCAGCG
>ENA-ORFA01000035-ORFA01000035.1-marine-metagenome-genome-assembly--contig:-NODE-35-length-68435-cov-5.597209_pt1 | contig 68435 bp, 69 predicted proteins | sample MGYA00248621_ERZ508587 | MGnify/ENA primary metagenome ERZ508587 (study PRJEB26250, sample SAMN06266239) | marine metagenome | isolation source: Columbia River Estuary | place: USA:Columbia River Estuary... | reverse complement strand
TTGGTGCCAAATTGCATGTTCGTTGCACCTGTTTGAAAAATCCAGATGAAGTTACCTGCCGCGTTAGTGGCATGCATGATGGGAATCCCAACTACTGAGCTCGTGTTGCGGTTGTGCCACAAGGAAACCGTAAAGGTGGAGGTTGGGTTAAAAGTAAAACTCGGGGTGTTGCGAATCAAATACTGAGAACTCCCATTGAAACTATATGCCGCATCGGGAGTGCCAAAACGGTCTGTGGTGAGCACAGCACCATTGTTGGTCAGGTGGTTGCTTAAACTTCCGGCATCGTTTCCATTGCCGTTAAACGGATAATAGCACTGCAGACCATAGACCGGTACATAACTCGGGATTTGGGCAGAGACAAGGCTGGAAATCAGCAAAAAAATAAAGAGTAAAAATTTCATCAGAGCTTAGTTACGTGTCGAATTTACGGAATTATGATTTATTTTACAGCATGAAATACATCGTCTTGTTAGGGCTCTTGCTCTTTTCTTCAACCATAAGTGCTCAGTTTAAAACACTCACGCTCAAATCTGGCAGTGCTTACCGTTATACAAAGCTTCATTTTGTCTCGGATGACACCCTCTTTTTTAAGTCAAAAACAAATAAATTGGATTACAAGGTGGCCACAGCCGACCTCAGCACCAATTTTTTTGTGCCTTATGGAAAGTATTATCAATATGCTCGTAAATCCAAAAACTTGCTTCCCCTGAAAGTGGCAATGGGAGTGGGTGTAGGCCTCATGTTAGGCGGAGCAGGAGCTGCGTTTTTATTGGATACAGATTTTGTAGCCCTTTATGCCATCGTATTTGCTTCACCAGGAGGCCTACTTTATGCCGTCACAAAAACGATTCACGACAATAAAAAAATACATCAGCGGGCCATACTCGCTCAATAAGGATGTTGTTGTCATGACTAAAAAGACCTATACCTTAACCCAGCTTGTTGCCAGCGTTAAGAATGTGTTGGCCCGCACTTATGGCGAGCAAAGCTATTGGGTGACGGGAGAGCTCGTAAAGCTCAATATGAAAGGAGGGCATTATTACCTGGAATTGGCAGATTCAGTCAATGGCGTCAATACGGCACAAATGAAAGCCACCATTTGGCGCACGCAAGTGTTGGCGCTACAACAAAATCTAGGCGAAGAGTTCAGGCAGCTCTTGCAGCCAGGGAATCGCCTTTTGTTCAGGGTCACGGTTACTTTTCACGAAATTTACGGCTTGTCTTTAACCATCCTCGATCTCGACCCCGCTTTTACCTACGGTGAAATTGAGCTCAAAAAAAAGCAAACCATCGAAAGGTTAGAGCGAGAAGGCTTGTTAAATGTGCAGAAGCAAATGCGCTTACCGCTCATCATGAAAAAAATCGTTTTGGTGGGTTCGCCCGATACTTCGGGCTACCGCGATTTCTTGACCGAACTCAAGCAAAACCGCATCTTCACCAATTTTGTCATTCAAGAAATCCCCACTACGGTTCAGGGCGACAAAGCAGTAACAGAGATCTGCGCAGCACTGCTAGAGGCTGATACGTATGCTGCAGATGCCATTGTTCTAATCAGAGGCGGAGGCAGTAAAATGGATTTGAATGTGTTCAATGATTATGAAATTTGCCGCACCATTGCTCAATTGCATTTACCACTCCTCACCGGAATTGGTCACGAAACCGATGAAGTGGTTGCCGATTTAGTAGCGCATACCAAACACATTACACCTACAGCCGTCGCTAAATTTCTGTACATTCGGGTAGGTACATTTAGATCTGATCTTCAAACTGGCCTCGACCGCATTCTAACCCAAGCCCTCAGCTCCCTTGCTAGCGCCACAGAACAATTCACCAACACGAATAAATTCCTGACGCATTACTTTCAAAACATCATCACTGACTACCGCTCAGACCTACAGGCCAAGTTACACCGCATAGAAGTAGGCACCAATGAAATCCTCGCCGAACAGCGTGCTTTACTCGATTTATCATTGGAAAAAAGTGTTGTTGCCGCCGGCCATTGGTTACATATTGTTCAAACCATTGAATTACCGGCCATATTAGAAAAAATGGTCCTGCGTTCAACGAATCTGATAGAAATCCAACGATTGGAGTTGCTCAATTTGCAAGAAAAAGTAGCCGTACTCAATCCGCTGAAATTATTAAAAGTTGGGTATACCATCAGCAGCATTGCCAATACAGACCTCTCGCAATATAAGGGCAATTTTATTGGTCAAGAATTGCAAACCCTCACCGATCAATTTACTGTTTACAGTACCATCACCAAAATTCAAAAATAGCATGGAACTCCAATTAACTTACGAAGAAGCCCTCTCAGAACTTCAAGGAATTGTCAAAAAATTAGAAAATAAAGAAGTCAAAATTGACGAGCTCGCCAGCACAGTTGCCCGCGCCAATCAATTGGTCGAATACTGTCAATCTAAATTGCAGCAAACCGAAGCTGAGATTCAGAAGATTGTGAAGAAGGGTTAGGGGGGCTTTCTAAGCAAAATAATTATCTTCGTTCAAATCAAATTGATATGGCAGCTGCGCAGCAAACTTCTGGTTGGTCTTGGACCAAAATATTAATCGGTTCGGCTATCGTATTGGCACTTCTTGGCGGTGTCTATAAACTTTTCGGTGGCCCAAGACAGGATGTTGTCTCTGCCGAACAAGCGGAGGCAGACTCTTTGCGAACAGTCTTGCGCGAAACCCAAAAGGAGCTCAACTAAGCCGAACAAAAAGCTGCCAAAAAAGACCTTACTCCGCCACTTACACTCGAGCAGCAGCAAGCCAAATTAGAAAAAGAACTCCACAATAAGGAGATGAAAGCACCGCTTAAATATCTTTCCCTTGATTACGAGCACACCTACCGTTGGTTTGCCGGCAAAGAAGAGTTTTACGGCAACATCTATAACAATGCCGAGTACGCCACCTTTATGAATTTTGAAATCCGCGTCACGTTTTTATCCGAAACCAAAACAGCCTTAGATTCAAAAGTTTATACCCACTACAAATACCTCGAACCCGGAGAGCAAATTCCATTTAAGTTTCAGTCAAGCTCGCCAAGTGGTTACTGCTACCATCGTGTAGAACTCATTCGAGCAGTTCCTTACAGCCCTAGCCGAGAGGAGTATGAGGGGGGTGAGGAGTAGGGGTGATATTTTTCATTTCTACTCGTACAAAATTCTCAAATTTCTTAATGTCATCAAGAATTTTCTTGACTAATAAGCCGCTGTCCATTTTCCAATAAGAGTTCGCGCTGTCATTTATACTACACGACATGTAGCTACCCTTTCCAGTTCTCAAAGTTTTGAGTGCAAATTTTTCTTTAGCTTCGACTAGAATTTTTTTCCTCAATTCCTCTTTTATGTCTTTTTTAGTTTGGTTCTGATTTGGATCCTCAACTACAAGTGTAAATTTATAGGAGTCACCTTGAATTTGATAGCCCCAACGCACAATATGATTTTTGTAGAGAATACCTTCTTTTACCCGAAAATCAATCAATGCGCTACCTCTTGTTTCACCGATGCTGATGTCATACTCATTAATTAGCTCTGGATTTGCTGTTTTAAGTTTTTGATTGGCAATGAAATTCAAGTAGATTTTTTGGAATGTGGTCTCAAGGTTATTCCTAAAGACGAATTGCTCTAAGTTGCTTAGTGTATTTTTGCCCTCATTACCTTTGAATTGTATGGTGATTTTTTCATCAAGACTCTTGCTGCCATTATAATAAATGGTTTGATATTTTTTAGGATCTTCAACAAAATCCTCAATACAATCGAGGAGTTGCTCGAGATATTCTTTATATGCTTCCAAGATTTTATATTCAAAGTAATTTTCGTCTGATTTTTGTGTGTTAATTCCACAGAAAAGATGAAGCAGCGTCTCATGGAATTCGGTATAACTCACAAACCCCCAATTGTCATTGATATTTTGCTTTTGGAAATCATGCGGTTCGTAAAGAGCGAGTAAACGAAAATGGATTTTTTTGACTTCCGCATCATCAAGTTTATCTTTGACCTTTTCATAATATTTGGTCAATTGATTTGAATGTAATTCACTTTTTAATTTGTTCTCAATGACCAGTGCTTCTTTGGGCTTATCCCCTGTAAGGTCCAGGAAGACCACATCCATATTTTTCCACTCCGTATATACAGCATAGTTTTCTGGAAGTTCGCATTTGAAAAGCTTCAAATACAATGCTTTTTTTGTGCTTTTATCGATGAGTTGAAGTTCCTGAGAAAAGAGCCAACTGATTATTTGAGAGTGTATTTTTTCTTTATCGGCTAAGCCTAATTTTTCAAAAAAGTTGGGTTGTTGCTTCATATTATAATTTATTTCCCCCATACCCCCTGATTCCAAAACGGAATCTTGAGTTCAGTGCAGAGTTGCATGGTGAAACCTGTGCCGCCTTGGCAAGTTTGAGTTAAATCGTCATAAAAATAAGCAGCGGAAATAGGCGCAAGATCACCGTGACCAAAAACCATTACCATATCTCTGACGAGGTAACTTGCTTTGATGGCTGCTTTTGATTGAGGCTGCTCAAAATATAAATCAATCAGGCGCCTGTAATTGGCACTTAAATTTGCCTGATAAACTGCCGGACTCTCAGCACTCAGTTGCAGCTGCTCAATAGATTGTGTATACACCCCTACTTGAGTTTTCTTCCTGTGATTTTTAAAAGGTAATACCAACTGAACGCGATCTGGCGCAACTTCCTTAACGCCTTCAATGAAATACTGATCGGCACCGTCAGCATTCCCACTCCGAAATATACACTTGTTGTATTCCAGCGCCAAGCGCTTCCCAAATTCAAAAATCATCACCTCATCACCAGGCAAAACCTTCCTTTTTCCTGCGAGTAGAATGACGGTTTGTGGAGAGTTATGTACTTTTTTTCCCATTAATAAAATCATTAAAGCTAGGTTGCCCGCTGCCGTTCATGAAAATCGGATGATTGTTTATCAGGTCGTGATTTGGTCATGGGTTTTTAAAAATTCGTTTAAGAAGTTCTCCGTTGGGTGTATTGCTTCCAGCAATAATATTGGATTTGTACAAGGGTAAAATTTGTCCTTCTATTTCATATTTTTCATTAGTCTCGAGTAATTTGGAAAAATCAATATTAGGATATTTATCTTCTGGATAAATATTGGGTGAAATGAACGTTTTTGAAAAACAGCCGCTTGATTTCATTTTTTCAAAATAAAAATAAATTGACTGCGATGTAGCTGTAGGTGTACCCATAGCTATGATTGGTTTTTCTCTTATTTTAATGCCTTTCACTAAAGCGAACTTCAACGCCAGTTCCAATAAAACTATAGATAGGGGTTTATCATCCTTAACAACTAATTTTTCACCCCATTTTTTACGGATATCAGTGGTCATGGGAAGCGGCAAAGGGCAAAGGTCGATAAATAATATGCCCTGCTCTACGAGAATATCTGGGATTGTTGATTCTTCGTTCAGGTTTTTTATCGTTGAATAGTAGTTACCTGTGGGAGGGTTTTTAAAAAAACTACAATCATCAATTTTACAATCTTTACATGTATTACAATCTACACACGACTCAGCCAAAATGTAATTTATTTTCCCATTTTGATCAGGCATTGGTGGCGCCTCGTAAATGAGAATTTTATCTATAGGTGTTTTCCTATTCACCAATTTTATTAAATAAACAACATATAAATGGTGTAATGTTTCCCAGTATTTGGCAATGTTAGAAAATACTTCTTTAGTTTCATTTGCATCTTCATTTCCAAGCCCTGCTCTAGCTTTTTGTATTTCGTTGTATTCCGTTATTTGTTTTTCAAGGCCTTCATCAGTTACTCCAAGAAGGGTTTTGAGCGTGTTTTTTCTGGTTTCTTCCTTGTCATCTTGATCTTCAAGATTTGTATACAACGCTACGTATAATTCATCCTTTGTCATCTCTTCTTTTTCCATATTCATAATTTTTAATCCTTATACCAAGCCTTCGTAAGCGCTGACATAAGCGCAGTACTTGCAGGTTTCGCTTGGTGGGGGGAGGTGTTCTTGTTCGTAGCAGGCGATGAGTGCATCAATGGTTGGTTGGACCCAATCTGTTTGGCAAACATAGGTGACCAGATGGGTGCGGAAATGGAGGGTATTGTTGAAAGCGGCGAGGGTGTTGTCGCCGGTAGTGTAGTAGAAATAAGTGGTATTGGAGACTGGGTGGCCATTTTGTTCGAAGAGCCAGGTGTAGAAACTGATTTGACGCATGTAGGATTGGTGATGTTCTGCGTTTGGGTCTAGCTCGGTGACAGGGTCTTTTTTGGCCGTTGCTTTGTAGTCTACAACATGCCAGGTTTCGGGTTGTCCGTGGTTCACCCAAACATCATCGACAGCGCCATAAAAGTCGTAGCCGTTGTAGTGGAAGCGGATGCCAACACGGTTGGAGCGCCAAGTTTCGATATCCGGATGTTGCAAGGGTGCCATATTCGTATTTGGCATGATTGGATGGCTCGTTTGGGCTTTTCGATAGGTATCGAATTCTTCCTTTGCTAGTTTATCGACCGCAGCATTCAAAGTAAAAGGATAGCCCGGTGGGCGCTTAAGGCCTTTTTGGTGAAGTAAATAGAAACAGCGCGGACATTCGCAAAAAAGGTCGACAGCGGTTCGGGAGAAGGATTTTGGCATTGAGTTATTTTAATTGTTAAGGATAAATCTACAAATAACCCTTCATTTCCTCTAGCAAGCAACTATGCATTGCTTCTACGAGTTGTTTGGGGTCGTGGGTGTGGTTGTTGGCTTCTATTTGGATTTGTTTTGGTTTTTCGGATTCGTTGCTATAGTAAGTGAGTTGCCCCAAAAGCTGTTTTTCGATTTGTAAGTATGCAAAGGTTGCCCTAAAATGAAAGCCGTGTTGCACAGTGCGCACCTCGATGCCGATGAGAAAGTTTTCATTCCGACACGGCTGTAACTCTTCTACCATAAGTTGTTCGTAGCGATTCAAAAGGTTGTGATAAGTTTGTACGGCATAGAAGAGATTGGCTTGGAGCTCCTTCAATCTAAAGTACCCAAGTGTGTTGAGTTGGGAGGCAATTTGTTTTTCCCAAGTGAGGTAGGTAAGTGCGTTTTCTGTTGTGTTAGTTTTCATAATATCCAATTTTGTTTTGACGTTTGTTTTTATGGAGCTGCGCTAAAAAACTTTCAAGGTCTTGGGCTATTTTTTCACTTTCTTGTTGAGCAAGTCTAGCGATGAGCTGCTGTTTTTTAAAATTGTCGAGTTCAGCCGCAGTAAAAGGGTAAGCGCTCAATTCTTGGATTTCTTCTGAAGAAAGTTGCTCAAAATAATGACCAAGCAAGGCGGATCGCGTTTTTTGTTCGGGATCATCTATGTTTATTTTAAGTAGAAAGCGGCGGTCAAAGGCTTCGTCAAAGGCATCGGGTCTGTTGGTGGTACAAATCAAAATGCCGTCGAATTGTTCGAGTTCTTGAAGAAGAATGGTCAGTACTGCGTTTTCGGTTTGAGAGCTTACCGTTCCTGCATCGGAACGCTTGTGAATAACACTATCGGCCTCGTTGAAAAACAAAATAGGTGTGATTGCTGACTGATCACAAGCCTTTCGATAATCCTGGAAAACTCTTTGGATATTTTTTTCGGTGTCGCCAAACCATTTGCTTCTTTGTTGGCTTGGCTGAAATAAATAGAGGTCTCGTTTGGTTTGCAGTGCAAGCTGACGTGCAAGTTCGGTTTTTCCAACGCCCGGGCCGCCGGATAACAATACCGTTATGCCACTAAAGTTCTCTGTTTCGGCAAGTAATTTTTGATAGTTGCTTTGATTGACAGGATTCAAGATCTGTTGGAGTAATTGAATTTGCTGGAGATTGTCTTGATTGTAAAATAATTGTTTGGGCTTGAAATCCTTAACACGCATTGGCAATAGTGCTTCATTATGCATCAGTTCTTCAGAAGTCAATAAACCTGGCAAACAAGTCTCTAAAAATGGCCTCGCAGGATAGTAGCCGTGACCATGCCGAAAGGTAAAATCGATGGTCAATACACCAGCGAGTTGCGTTTGCTTGCGGTTGTTTTCAAAGCGATTCGTGAAATAAAACCTACTGATAGGATCCGTACTGAATAAGTCAGCAAGGTCACTACTGTCTATAGGATTTTGCTCATTGATGTAATGGCAAACGACAAACAAGCCTACTTCTTTTTCAAGGGTAGAGAGCTGCTGCTTATTGAGGTATTTAGTAATATTCAGGCGTCCGTCTTCTAAAATGCGAGCTGCGCCATTTTCCCAATCGAGCAGCGTTTTATTGCCTTTTTTGAATTCACGTGCAATCATGCAGAGATAGCGTATTTTATGGAGCTTCGGATTGGCGTCGTTTTTGGGTAAAAGTTGGCGACTCGATTTTTTAAGAGCGAGCTGAACGGGTTGTTGTAGCAGTAAGTATTCTTCCTGGTGATCTGTATTACTTTTGATCCAATTATCTGCTTTTAATTCGTCTAGTAGAAGATCAATAAAACGAGGATCATATTGTGCTTCGAATTGCGTATAAATATCTGCAATTAACGCTCCCTTGCGTTGTTGCAGCACACAAATAGATGCGATAAGCAAGGTTTTTTGAATATCTAAACCCATAAATTGCTGCATTTCAATAATGGTTTTGTTTTGTGCACACAAAAAGGAGTTGTCGTTTTCGGTGCGTTTTTGTTGGTTTAATTCGCGAATCCAGTTTCTCATTTTCTTTTTTCTGCAAATTTCCAACACAACACCATAAAAAACTTACGGAGTATTTTAAATATATTTGTTTGATGTTAGATAAAAGACCAGAAGCTCTTAGGCAATACTTGATTTTAGATTGTCTAAAAAAATTTGAAAAACGAACATTGGGGCAATTGATGTCGTACGTCAATGGGCAACTTCCTAGTTACACTTCGAGTAGAGCAGCTTTGTCGGGTTATGGCAAGAGCACCTTCGAAAAAACACTCCACGCAATGCGTCGAGACAATGACTGTGAAATAGTCCATGCATTAGAAAATGGCGAACACGTCTATCGTTTGCAAAACGCAGACTTTATTCCTTTTTTAAGTGAGTCTCAAAAGCATGAAATGGGTTTTCTGCTTTCCTTAATGGGCATCTATGAAAACTTAGATTCTGTTCAGCTGCTCAAAGATTTATTGCGCGAGGAGTATCAAGTAGACGAGACTTATTACAAGAGCAAGGCGCACTTCGTCATGATGCATCCCATCATCGAAAATCATGAAAGCTTATTGGCGCTTTCCGATCAAATTATAGGACACATTGAGCGCCAAGAAGCCATCAAGTTTACGTACAAGCGCGTCAACGACGAGGCCAATCCAGTCTGGAAATACGTCGCTCCGCTGCAAATTAGGTATTTTGAAGGCAGGTATTATTTAATCGCTTGCGAAATGGATGCTGATCAAGTTTTTAAAGCTGATTTTGGCACTTACCCCTTAGATCAAATCGTAGAAGGATATGTGGATACCGTACCAGATGAAAACATTGAAGACGGTGATTTTATAGTCCATTTCAATTACCAAGATTTGGTAGAACGTACAGATTTACACAATAGATACAAAGACTCTCTGGGCATTATCACAGACCGCAACCCTCCTGTGGCCATCCGCATTAGATTTACAGCTTGGGCTAAATCGCACGTGCTGAACAGGAAGTTACACCCATCTCAGCGCGTTATATATCAAACTGTGGATGAGGTTATTATCGAGATTAGAGTGCGCAGAACAGTAGAGTTAGAATTTCAGTTAGCAAGGTTCAGGGACCAGTACGAAATTTTAACACCATAAAAATTTTACAGTGTTAGGTTCTAACTTTGCATTGAATTTAAAATAAACGATATGCTAAGAACACCTGGAAGCTTATATTTTTTAAGAGAGCGCGATTTTTTATCTGGCAGTATAAGCCCTTATGTAAAGATTGGCTTGGTCCGAAATGACAAAAAAACTGCGAGTCGAATTGCAGAACATCAAACTGGGAATCCGAGAGAAATCATGGATTACCAGACGATAGCTGTTCCCTTCGTCGAGGAACTAGAAACAAGACTCCATTATTTATACGGAACAAGATGGATTGCCGGCGAGTGGTTTTTGTTACATGAAGCTGAATTAAAAGAGGTCATTGCGGTTGCTAAACAATATGTGAAGCGTCAAGAAAAATTAAAGCAATCCTATGAGAAGCTCGATGAATTTGAACAAGTTTCTTCGAATGGCTTGCTCAAAGTTCCTGACCGCAAGGACTTAGAAATCTGGCGAGTCCTCAAACAAAATAAAGAGCAGCTCATTCAAATCGAAGCGCATGCTAAGTATTTTGATTTACAATTGCGATTGGCAATGGGAAATTATCGGGGTATTGAAGGGGTGATTTCTACACAAATTAAAACGATTTCTGCAACCTTTGACAAAGCAGCATTTTTAGCTGCCGACGACGCACATCCGAAGCTATTGTCATCATTCAATGAGCTTAAGCAAGGCGGTCTTGCAAGTCAGTGGGGTGTCAAACAAATTTCCAAATTACAAGAGCTTGACCCTGAATTGGCCGCGCGCATCAAATCTCTCCCCAAGCCCAAGTTTGATGCTGCTCATTTGAAAAAAAATGCGCTCAAGCGCCAAGCGCAACATGAAGAATGGCATGAACAACTTATCCTTGCATCAGCGCAGAAAGCTCAGATAGAGTGGGACTTGATCGAATTGGAAACCGAGCTTAAATTACGCGTGGAAGATTACGACGGCATTACCGACCTTTGTAGTTGGACGCGCACGTTGAAAGATGATCGCCTCGAACCAAATTTAGCGGCATTTAAACAAGCGCATCCGGACCTCGTTATTCGCTATCAGAAACCAGAATCTAGCTCTGTTTCTTTGCTCATTCACCCACACAGGTCATATCCACTTCGTTAACCACTTGCGAAAAACACAACTCATTTTCGGTGGCTTGTGGAATTGAGTTGGGCTTGCTGCGGGGTTCGCAATAAATTTGGTCAAAATGACCAATATGAAACTACGATTGACTTCCTTATTTGCAGTACTCTTTGCCGTATTTATAGTTCAAGCTCAGCAGCTCGACCCGATTCATTACCCGCCCGAATCGGAATGGGAATACCTCAAGACCAAAGCAACAGACTCGCTCATTCAGGTCATGAAATATTATTTTGTATCGGATGACACCCTATTTTTCAGAGAGGCACTGAGCCAAACTGTTGTCAAAGTAGCTAAAAACGACTTACAAACCCCTCAATTCTATTTGGGGAATATCTATTATTTTGCGAATCGATTTTATGGCCCTGGGGGTGAAACGGCGAGCAGGACTTCCAAGAATGAAAAACTGGACCGTTTTTACTATTATTATCTGAATGCGCCCGAATTGCGCTTTTTAAAGGAAGTACCCAAAGTAGTATCTCAAAACCAAACACCTCAAACCGAAACATTACAAGAAAAACTTAAGGTAGTCGATACCATTGTTCCCACGCCAACGCCTACTCCTCAAAGAGAGACCCCACAACAAGTTTTGACGAGTACGGGTTCTTTCTCTTCGGTTAAATCGCATATTTTGATGAAAAGCGGCTGTGTGTTTGTCCCTGAGAAGTTTTATTTTCTTTCGGATGGGCAACTTTATTTTGGCAATGGTGTACGCGACAATATTTACAAGGTGGATACTGCTGCTGTTGCAGCAGTTGTTGGTATTGAAGTGGGTAAAAATTTGGAATTATCTTCCAAGGTCGGATATGCCTTTGGTGGACGTTGCTTGCGTTTTGTTGGTATTGTTTTGGGAGCTATAAATGTAGGAATCATTTCATCAGAGCTCAGTTGGTCTTATAGTACTGGATTGGGATTTTTTGGAACTATTCCAACAGGGATTATTTATGCCCGGATGATTATTAAAGGGACGAAGCGCATTCAAAATCAAAAACGATTTAAGCATGCAAGATATGCAGCGTGTAATTAATATTTCGGTTATGATTAGAATTTTATTTGTCTGCTTATTTGCTTGCGTAGGTTTATTTTCTTTTGCTCAAACTGGTGATAAAAAGCACTATCCTGATGCCGAAGATTGGACTTACTTACACCTCAAAAACAGCGATACGGTGCTTACTTGTATGCGCTACTATTTTCTTTCTGATGATACGATTTACTTCAGAGAGCACCCCTCGCTGCAAGTAATCAAAATGGCTACGGCTCATTTCCAAAGTTTTGAATTCGCCTTGGGTAAGGATTACCAATTTGCCGAAAAAGGAATGAAGCTTTCCACACGTTTGTTTTATTCCAAAAAACTCGATCGTTTCTACGATTATTATTTACATGCACCTGCCGTTCATTTCGAGCCCAAATTGGTTGAAAAGCCTGAGCTTACAAATATTACGATGTCTTGGAATCAGCCCTCATCTGCTCAAGAGCAAAACCCCCTAGCGCCAAAGGTCATTTATACAAAAGACGGGTGTCGCTATGGTATAAAGCGCCTCTGTTTCATTTCTAACAACATGATTTATTTTACTTTATACAACCAAGAGGGTATTTTTTATGCACCCTTATCAGACATAGTGAAGGCAGAAGGGATTTATGTTTTAGGAAGAGATTTGGATCTCGGGCATCGCTATAAATACCGTCGAAACACGCGCCGTATGGTCATATGGAGTATCATTATTTACCCATCTTTCCCAATCATAACACCTTTCTCTATTTTCAGGATGGTCAGGCATCATCGCTACAGAAAAGCCAAAATGATCAGTTGTATAAATTAGTACAGAAAAAACATTTTGACTATCAAAGGGTTATATTTATAACCTAAACTTACTATTTGTCTTCTAAAACTGTACCGTATGAATATGCCTTTATTGGCATGGGCTGCGCCAACTCCTTATTGCTGTTGGCCTTGCATCGGGCGGGTTTGCTTCAGAAAGGACAAATAGTTGTCTACGAGCCCGAGCAAAAAGTGCAAAATGACCGTACTTTTTGCTTTTGGCTCGAGCCACACGCGCTGCAAAATGCGGGCCTAGATACTTTGGTTTCTCATAGCTGGTCGCATGCCAAATGTACCACAACAGTTGCTCAGGAATTAGCAGGCAAACGCTATTATTATATCAGATCAGAGGCGCTTTATAGCAAAGCCAGAGAATTACTTGTTCATTATGAGGCCAATTGGATTGCTCAAGAATTTGAGCAAACTCACTCCGAATTGGCAAAATTTGTTTTTGACTCGAGACCACCAACTTTCGAAACAAGTGCTCTTCCTTACACGTCACTTACACAAAGTTTCTATGGCTGGCTTGTACAAACCGAAAAACCCATTTTTGATCCGAGTGTATTCACGATGATGGACTTTTCTATCCCTCAAAATGGATACACGCAATTTTTGTACGTTCTCCCCTTTGATGCGAATACCGCCTTGATAGAGCCTACCCGCTTTGGCACCGAACTTATGACAGAGGCGGAAGCAACACTTCACATTGAACAGTACTTGGCCTTGCAGGATACCACTTACCAAATCAAAGAAAAAGAGCAAGGTAGTATTCCGATGTGCGGCGCAGCGCTGCGAGAAGAAGCATTGCCGCCAAATTGGTTCAGAACAGGATCCGGTGGCGGACAACTCAAGCCCAGTACTGGTTATTCTTTTGTGCGCAGCCTTACCGATGCACAACAAATCTGTTCGTCTATTGCTCAAAAAGCCCAAAAAGTGTCTAGAAGGCCTGCTCTAGCTCGTTTTGCTTATTATGACCGCTTGCTTTTACAAATTTTGTCGCGCACGCCGCAACGAGGTAAAATGATTTTTGAACGCTTATTTGCTAAAAATGATGCAGCTCGTGTATTGGATTTTCTAGACGAACGAACGCATCCGGCGAAAGAACTCAAGATCATGCTCAGTCTGCCAATCGGTTGGTTTGTTTGGGCAGCATTGTGCGATTTTTTCTGGATGCTCCAAACCAATTTGAAAAAAATCGCGCCAGCATTGGTAGTAGCGTTGCTCTGTCTGTGTTTACAAACCATAGGGCAGCTCGTTTGGACTTGGCCTCTGTTCGCAATTAGTATATTGGGTGTCGGCTTGCCGCATGGGGCCTTAGATCACTTACATGTCATCCCCGGTAAAAATTGGCGGCAATTATTTCCGTATGTATTGTGGTATCTCGGCATGGGTGCTGCGGTTTTAGTTTTGTGGTTGCTTGCCCCCAAGCTTGCTCTTCTTTTCTTTCTCGCCTACTCGGCTTGGCATTTTGGTCAGGCGGATTTACAAATTTGGAAACGCAATCAAGCTATTTGGCAGCCATTTTTGTGGGGTAGCTTTTTGCTGCTCTTTTTGCTATCCACCCATTTTTCAGAAGTTCAAAAAGTCCTACACGAAATGGGCATTGAGTTGTATTGGCGCTCCAATGAGCTATTTATGACTTATTTTAAATCTTTCCAAACTTGGATGATGCTAGGCATCATTCCCATTCTCATCTTCCGTTCTTGGCGGGTAGCAGAGGCCGTTCTCGTTCTGACATTGCTTAGCCAAATACCGTTGTTGGAAGCGTTTGCTACATTTTTTATTTTCCAGCATAGTTTGAATGGGTGGCGGCACCTTACTGCAACTTTGCCCTATGATTCCAAGACACTTTGGTTACAGGCGCTGCCATTCACATTGGGAAGCATTGGTCTGTTTACCGCGTATTTCTATGGAGCAGCGGCGCATAATTGGGGCTTGGTATTTATTTTCTTGTCTGCCCTTTCATTTCCGCATGTATATTTCATGCATCGTGCATACCGCACATAATCCGAGTACGAAAGCTATACTACCCCAACTTATTTTAGGATGAGTATTGGAATGGATTGCCCTTTGATTTTCAAGAAATAGGAGCCTGGTGCCAGCTCTTTTTGAATGGTTACTGTACCCTCCGTTTCGCCTTTTTGAATGATGGCGCCATCCAAGGTGATGATGGCATACGGCACTGAACTTTGTATGCCATGAATGTTCAAAATGGTGCCCGGAAACAAAGGATTTGGAGAAATTTTGAACGAACTAGTAAGGGATTCTAAACCACTGTCTTCGATGGTCAGGTTGATCGTTACTGTACTATCACAACCGTGAATGGAAGTAAAAAATTGGGTGTATTGTCCAGAAGTAGTGTAGGTAGTTCCATTCCAAGTAAAGCTATCCAAAACCGTACTGTCGATTATTTGTGACTCAATAGGGTGTATGGTGAGGGAGAGGTTAACGATTGAATCACAACCCGAGGAGGTTTGCAAGGAGTCGATGTATGTTCCAGAACTGAACAATGTTTGTCCATTCCAAGAGAACGAACCACAAACTTGTTCTGTGATGTTTGTGGTGATACTTGGAGAAATGGTAAGATTGAGTACCACAACGGAATCACAACCATGAATGGTTTGCCCTGTGTAATTGTAGGTGCCGCTTTGCGTGTAGTTTTGTCCGTTGAATGTATAAGGGTTGCAAGTGGTCACATTTAATGTTGTACTTGATTGCAAGTGCTGGTTGATGACCACACTAACAGGAGCGCTTTGTCCACAGGCATTTTGTGCAAGAACCGAAAGTGTTCCGGACACAAAACTTGGGGAAAAGATCAAACTGATGTTTGTTCCGGTGCTTGAACCTGTTGCACCCGATGGTGTAGTCCAAACATAAGAACTGGCACCTGGGATACTTGGGGTACTGAAGAGTTGTACGCCGCCACTGTAACAAAAATCAAGGCTACCTCCAATGGTTGTAGGAGCCTGCGGGATGCTATTCAATGTTACCGTTACAGCCAAACGATTGGTAGATTCCAAACCATTTACAGTTTGGGTGGCGTAATAAGTGGAGCCATTGACCAACACTGTATTTGTTGCCAGTGGAGCGCCGCCTGTAGCGGTGGCATACCATTGAACGGCAGTACCCGTGGCACTTAACTGGTTGATTGTTGCGCCTGCGCAAAATGTTTGACTTGCAGCTCCGGTTGGCGCAGCTGGCGGCGTTGGTGGTGGGACAAAAGTAAAGCTTGCCGCTACAACGCCACGGTTGGTTCCGCCATGGTTGCTGTAAGAGAAAGTTGCAGAACCTGAACGTGCCCAGATAAGGCTAATTGCTGCTGGCGTAGCAGAAAAAATGTAGTCGTTGGCGTCGCCAGTATTGAGTGCACGCGTAGCGATGATGGTACGGGTACCGGCACTCACGACGTCTGAAGTAATGGTCCAGTTTTGTTGGGGGTCGGTTACGGGTGCTGCAAAACCAGTGAGTTTGCAGTCAAAAGCGCTAAGTGTAGTTGCGCTATGAACTCCAACAACATCAGTTCCATTGGTCATGGAGCTGGCATTGAACCCCAATGCAAACCAACGGCCTGCAGGCCCGGTGAGAGTGAGCGTTACTTGGGTGGTAACATCAATTTTCGCTGTCATGGCAAGGCCTGCTGTAGAACTCAAATTCACTACACCTGTGGTATAGGTTTGGGCATACGTTGCAGGAAGCATGAAAAGGAGGAAAAAAGCCAGTAATAGCGTAGATTTTTTCATATTTAGCTTAGTTATTTTTTTCAAAAAACGCATTTAATTCTGGATTTTGATGTATTTGCAGTAAATCTTGAACTGACCTACCTTGTGCATCACGCACGTCTAGACGTGCACCAGCTTCTAAAAGTTGCTTAATTTGGTCCAGGCGCAGAAGATTAATCGCTAAATGAATCGGGTAGCCTAATTCTTCAAACTGACACGCTTGATTGACATCTACACCTTTTTTGATCAATAAATCGAGCATCTTTGAATCAGCTTTAAAGATGACTCCATATATCGGCGATCCTTCCTTGAAACATTGGTTGGGATCTGCGCCTGCCTGGAGCAAGACAGCCGCAACGTCATGATTGCCCCGATAAGTGGCTAAAAGTAAAGGTGTGGCGCCATGTTCAGAGGTCAGGTTCAGGTGATCTGGATGTTTACGGAGGTATTTTTCCATTTGTGGGGCTGTACCTGAACGCGCGAGGTCAAAGATGCTTTGGGCCTTCAAAATAGATTTGAAGTGAAAAATGAAAATCCAGATGAGAAGTATTTTGTAAAGCATGTGCTTGATTAGTTGTCTTTATCAGATTTTAACTTGGTGACGTGTCCCACTTTTTCAATTTTATCACCCGTTTCTTCGGCAATAAAAGAGAGTTTCCAAATATAAACACCATCTTGGACAAATTCATCGTTGGAAATAGCACCACTTTGGGCAATAGGCGTTTTGTAATACCTGCCATCCCATTGGTCTGTGGGCTCATAGGTTTCATAGATGAGTTCTCCCCAACGATTGAAAATACTAAAGCGGTAAGTTCCGGGCTTGATTTTACCTGTAATGACCGGATAAAATGTCGGATTGGTATTGTCTAAGTCTCCGGGTGTAAAGGCATTTGGCACATAAACAATGACTTCGTCGCGGATACGGATAATTTGCGTGACGGTGTCGGGGCACATTCCTTGGTTATAAGCGTACAGCGTGACTGAATAATAGCCAGGTGAGCAACCATAAGTGTAATTCATTTGGTCAACACTGTTCGGATTGTAAGTTAGTGTTGGGGTGGTATATAACTCGCTCATTGGTAATTGAGGGTCACATTCACCAAGATCCCAGAAATATGATGTTGCGTTTTGAGAGCTGTTGATGAAACTAAAGGTTGGTGTTAGAATAGATTGCGATGGAATTTCTGGATCGATTTCAAAATTGGCAATAGCCCATTCGATGGCATCGATGGCAAAAATGCCGCTCGTATCGTTGTCACAGCCAAATCCGGAGTTGTCTAACGTCACAAAGAAACTTGTATCAGAGATAATGGAACCCGAGAAAATGTTGAATAAACCTGCCCCCTGAACAGTAGTCGGATTCGGATTGAGTTCAGTTCCCGGACTAAACCACGTAAAGGTATTGGTTGAATTTGGAACACCTCCGCTCACTACAGCTTGGAGCAAATTATCAAGGCCCATACAGGTCATGCTGTCGCCAATGATGCTGACTTGAGGGTCGTCATAAACGTTGATCAGGAGCGTATCTGTTGCGTTACAACCCTCGACAGTTTGATTCATTTCTACTGCTATGCCTATTTGATCAGCCAGTGCAACAGTTGTATAATTAAATGCATTAGCTCCTACTATATCTTGATAAGGATTTCCGTTAGGGTAAGATTGAGACCATTGGTAATTGGCAATCGTACCAAGCCCACCTTGAACAGCGGTTATAAGCGGAACTTCTGCCCCTTCGCAAACGGCATCCAAGCCAACAATTTGAATGGTCGGATCCGAAATGACCGTGATGGATACAGTATTTGATGGTAGCGAACCACAACCAATACCAGATTGCTGAACAATGACATTGTAGTTCAAGGTACCCAATTGATCAGATGGCGGGCAGAATATGGAATCGGCAGACATCGTTGGGATCCATAAATACGTATTTGTGCCCACACCTCCTGTTATTTCAGGAACAATACAGGTTGCTGTTCCACCTTCACAAAGGGTTTGATTGAAGAGCGGGTCAATTGTTACAATAGGATCAGCCACGACATTTAAACTCGCTACCTGACTTACAATTTGATCACAACCAAGCCCAGGGTATGTCACTTCTACGTAGTAATACTGCGTAGTCGGCTGGATAATTGTCGGCGTTGAGTAAGCTGCGTTATTGCTATTTGGCAATGATATACCGCTGAAATTGTTGGGCTGATTATTCAAATACCAATTATAGGTAGGTGTGCCAACCCCACCAGACACGGCAACATTAAATGTAAAGCTCCCGCCTACACAAATTGAGGTATCTGGGATAAGTGCGCTCGAAAATACTGGATCGGGCATCACATTCACAACGGTACTTGCAAGTGGGCTCTGACATGTTCCCGAAAGACCAATTACAGTGTAGGTAGTTGTATCGGTCGGACACACAATGATGGATTGCGTGGTTTCTCCCGTAGACCAACTGTAACTAGATGGAATGATAGTTGAAGCTGACGGCACTGCACTTAATATCACGCAACCTCCCTCACATATGGTGGCATTGGGACTATTTTGAATGGTAATTTGTGGTGCTGTTTGGACCGAAATTGTAACAGTAGCTGGCTGACTCGTACAATTGTTCAAAGTATAGGTTACTGTGTAATTATTGGGCCCTACCGTTACCGGGTTTACTGTTTGAATGTTCGATGTGATGGTAGTGGTATTGCTCCAGGTGTAAGAACCTTGAACGTTATTAAAGGTTGCCGGGATCCCTGTAGCTGTCAACACAACAGGTTCATTCGGACAAATTAAAGTGGTAGATGCGGCCAAGCTTACTGTAGGCGTCTGGATCACATTGACCGTTACGTTTTGAGCTGTGATGGCGTTTGTACAACCACCTACACTGACCCCGGTTAAATTGTAAATGAAGGCCCCGGGAACTGAGGTTGGCACTGGTAGCGTAACCACCGAGCTATTTGCTGGAGTCGTTATCGTTTGATTGGCCCCTCCATTGATGTTGTACGTAAATGTGTAGGGACCAGCCGAATTACTTCCGGTAAATACAACTACAGGTAGGTTACTTCCTTGACATAATGTAGTATCTCCAGAAATTGTCGCTCCTGGGAGTGGTGTCACAAGGATAGTCATGGTGCCAGGCAAGGCACATAGTGGTGCGTTGGCATCTTGAATGTTGGGTGTAAACGTATAGGTAGTACTTGATACTGCACCGATGATGCCAGCAGTTGAAATCGTCGCCGGCGACCAAGTCCCCGCAATGTTATTATTGGCAGTCAGCGGCAAGACATCAGGCGTTGCCCCTTGACAGTAAGGCCCCAGTTGCGTAAAGAGCGGAATGGTGTTCGGGTTAACGACAATGGCCATTGTTGCAGTTGTGGCACAGATCCCAGCTCCTGCAGTAGGCGTAAAGGTATAGTTGGTGGTAACGGCCGCTGTGGTTGCCGTATTGTTAATAGCAGGCGCCCAAGACCCAACGATGCTATTGTTAGAAGTCGTAGGCAGCGCAGGGATACTCTCGCCATTACAATACGGCCCTACTTGGGTGAATGTCGGGATGATGTTGGCACTCACGGTAATGGTTGCTGCTTGTGCAGTCACGGCACTTGAACAAGCGCCAACGGCAACGTTAGACAGCGTGTAAGTAAAGGTCCCGGTAGTTGCCGTAGGCACGGGCAGTGTAACAGAAGAACTTGTTGGCGAAGTCGTAATGGTTTGGTTGGCCCCACCGTTGATGCTGTAGGTAAAGGTATACGGCGCCGTAGAGTTAGACCCAGTGAAGGTAATGTTGGGTTGCGCCCCATTTTCACAGACGGTTGTCGTTCCTGAGATTGCAGCCGCGGGAACAGGATTGATGGTAACTACAATCGTGTTGGAAGTTCCGGTACAACCTCCTGAGGTCACATTCACACTGTAGGTGCCTGCGGTACTCACCGTAATAGATGATGATGTTTGCCCCGAGCTCCACAAATAGCTGTCAAAAGTTCCTGTTGAAAGTGTAATACTTTGCCCTTGACATAAATTGACAGCACCACTCGCTGTGATAGTTGGTTGTGGTAGCGGATTAACCGTCAATACTTGAACGCTACTGGTAGCAGAACAACCGTTTGCATTGGTAACCGTCACGGTGTAATTACCAGCTTGTGTTGCCGTTAAGCTAGATGAAGTGGCGTTGGGGATGACTGCGCCATTCAAATTCCAAACATAAGTCCCACCTCCCGTTGCAGTAAGCACCACGGATGATCCTTGACAAAAAGTCAAAGGCCCATTGGCAGTAACCGTTGGTATGGGCAGCGGATTAACTGTTACAGTCATTTGTGCGGTATTGGCACACTGGCCGCTTGAAGGCGTGAAAGTGTAGGTAGTGGTAGCTAAGGGATTGATCGTTGGAGACCATGTCCCCGAAATACCATTGATAGAAGTGGTGGGAAGTGAGAAAGTCCCATTGTAACAAATAGGGGTGACCTGATTGAAAGTAGGCGTCAATGGTTCACTAAAGTTTACTACTGTGGCTGCAGAGGTTCCCGTACAACCATAAGAGTTGGTCACAGTAACAGTATAGTTTCCTGCGGCATTGACAGAGATACTTTGTGTGGTCGCATTGGTACTCCAGAGGTAGCTCGAAAAAACTGAAGTGGTTAACGTGACGCTTGTTCCGTTACAAGCAGTGATGGGTCCGGGCGGAGTAATCAGCGGCTGAGGGAGCGGATTGATCACTACTGATACCGGTGTGCTGGTACTATTACAGCCATTAACTGTAGCTGTAAGGAGGTATTGTAAGGTAACAGGCCCTGCACTCAGGTTTTGAACGGTTCCGGTAAACTGACTATTCGGTGCGGCAATGGTGCCGCTAGTTGTTGTGGTCACGCCAGTGGGTAAGGACCCTGATAAAGCCCAAGCATAACTGGCAGGCGGAGATGTAATACTAGGTGTGAGTGGAATCGAAAAAGCAACACCCGAACAAACAGCACTTGAACTACCCACAGTGAGTGTTGGAATAGGTTTGATCACCACGTTGAGTGTGTCTTTAGCTGGTCCACAGGGGCCAACAGGGTCGTTGGTAGTAAGGATAAGACTGACACTACCGGCTGCTATGTCTGCAGCACTTGGCGTGTAAATGGTACTCAAAGATGCAACGCTCTGAAAAGTTCCGCTCCCTGTTGTAGACCAAGCTGCACTTGTAGCAGCACCGCCTATACTTCCTTGGAGCAATACGGTTGAACCAGAACAAATAGAGGTGTCATTACCTGCATTGACGAAAGGTGTAGCATTTAAATTAATATTTACATCTACTGCTACTGCGGGGCAAGGAGCAATTACACCCAGCGCAGTTAAAGTTAGTGTTACACTCCCTGTAAGACCAGAGGGTGGCGTAAAGAGGGCATTAAGATTACTTGCATTTGGCTGAAATGTACCACCAGCGCTAGATGACCATATTCCTCCCGAAGCTCCTCCTGTTACACTCCCATTCAATTGAATGGCTTCACCTGAACAACTCGGACTATAGGTGCCCGGTATTACAGACGCTTGTTGATTAACAGTGATGGTACTATTTTCTGTATCCGTTCCGCACTCATTGGTTGCACTCAGGGAATAGGTAAAATTCCCACTTGTAGCATAAGTGATGGACCCAGGGTTTAGTATGGTTGAACTTGCTGGCGTGCCGCTATTGAATGTCCAGGCATAAGTAGACGATGTGGTATAACAATCGTTGACCGTCGCTTGTGGAATAAAAGCCTGACCCTGACAAATTGGACTTGGCGGCGGGAGATCAATGATTGGGGGTCCTTTGACAGTGATGGTCTGAGTAATGGTATCGTTCTGACACTGTGCACCAGCCACACTCGGGTTCAAGGAACTGACCAACCTAATGGTGTAGATACCAGGCCCTGTAAAACTGAACTGAGGCTGTGCAGAGTTGGAGTTTGTATTGTTGGTATAGTTCCAAGCGGGTGTGCCACAAGTTGCCGTGGCATTGCTCACACTCCAATTATAAAGCATGTTTGTCCCGGGGCAACCAGGCAAACTCGAATTATTGGTGGTTGTTACAGCTATCGGCGCACAACCAGTTGTAGCGCTCGCATTAAAGTTTGCTTGTACGGCAGGGACGACGCAAATTGTCTTCATAATGGTGTCGGGTTCACAAGCACCATTAAATGCAACTAGTCCTATAGAATAGGAGCCTGGAGTATTAAAAGTAATATTAATAGTACTGCTTCCATTGATATTGTTGGGGTAACTGCCAAGTGTTCCTGAAATTGTGTTTGGTGCAACAATGCTTGGACTAATAAACCATTCGCGCTTGTGAATTGGTGAACATTGATTGGTGTTTTCGATAAACATACCTGAGAATGAGGTATCTGTAAAAACAACATTGGTCCCTTGGCAAATGATTTCTGGACTGGAGCTAGTGAAACCTGCTTCAGGTTTCTTATTCACGTATATTGTCGCTGCTGTTGGGAAGGTTTCGCCACAGGCATTTACAGCTTTTATTTTGATTTGTCTGGACGGTGCTTCTGGTGGCGTTCCAACACAAGGTGCAAAAGCATAATTGTGATTAACGGTCTGAGGGAATGTAGGAAAATTGGGGTGAGTATATTGGTTTACAATAGTAGGATCATTGAGGTAATCCCAATAAATAGTATATTGTACACCTGGAGATTGTGTATTGAATGAAAGTGAATAGTCTCCTGGGTCACAAGCTGTGGATGCAGCGGTATTCAAACTAATGGTTGGTTTCCCGACCTCCACATAATAGAGTTTGGAATATAGACAGCCATTTGCAAATTGAACCCTAAATATCACATAATAAAAACCCTGCGCAAAGGACCTTGATATTTGCGTAACGGGACAACCAGTTGCGTTTGTAGCAGATGCACCCAATACACTTAAACTTACTTGCGAAGCTGCACTTACAACACTCGGACAAGCCAAGGAACTAGATAAACTAAAAACGAATGGAAAATTGCCGCTTTCAGGTGTTGGACAATAGGTGAACTTGGTGATTCCATCTAGAGAGGTAGTAGTGGTAATTGGTGAAGGCGCAGTGCATGTAAGAGTTGGTGTGGCTGTTGGTGCAGTACTGGCAGTTACAGTAATAGAAAATGTTGATACTGAGGAGCCATCTGTGAGAGTTAAACTTGCTGTTCCATTGGAGGTAAAGGTTACGCCAAATGGGGTACGCATCGTTGAACTCGTAATATTGGCTCCAGTAAAACTCCACTGAACAGTTGTAGAAGGTGTCATGTTGGTGATATTCTGATCCCCGAGGACAAATAGAATGGTAGACCCTTGACAGACGCTGATCGATTGTGTGGAACTATTAAAACTTGGTAATGTCAGAAAGTTCGCTTGCAAAGACTGCCCCCATGCACCACCAATGGTCATGAATAGGAGGGTGAAGAAAGCAAGTAATTTTCTAATCATACGCTACAAAGTTCGAGATAATAACGAGTAGAAAAAAATGACGTTGCTCATGTTATGAACATTTATTTCTGAGTTTCTCTTTTTTTTGCAAAAAGCGTTAAGCTTTAGCTAAATTTCTAATTTAGAATGACTTGCATGGCGCTCCATAACATGGCACCAACAAGCATAATTTTGAGTCCGGTACCGAGTAAAAACCCCAGAAAGGCACCCTTAGCAGAACGCCATGCTTCTTGGTTGTTACGCCCAGCGATCAGCTCACCGGTATAAGCACCGATTAATGGCCCGAGAACAATACCCCAAGGCCCCGCGAAAAGACCAAGTAGCACACCTAGAGTGGCACCCCATTGGCCAGCTTTGCTTCCGCCAAATTTTTTGGTGGTCCAGACGGGAAGGTAGTAGTCAAGGATAAGTAAAATGACAGCTGAAATGCCGTAGATGTAAAGAAGGGTTGTCGATAAAGCATGACCACCAAGGAGATGAATGAGGAGGATTCCGAGAAAAGAAATGGGTGGGCCAGGTAGTACGGGCAAAAAGCTACCTAGTAAACCAGCTAAAATAAGCAGTAAGCCAAGAATGGTCCAAATCAATTCCATTCCTTGAATTTACAAAAATTATTTTAAAAATGGTAACTCAATTTGAGTTGCGCTCCAGCTGATTGGTAATTCAAGTTGGGAAGCGTTAATTCGTTCGAAATCATCGAATGTTTGGCCCAAAGCCCCTTGTATAGCAAAAATTCAAGATTGAAATAATGCATGTCTTTACCGATGAAAGAAAAACCATGCCCAATGCCTAAGTTCAAACTAGTTACGTTGGTTTCAAATTCTTTGCAAATATTTGTTGGTGTAGGCGGCATCGTGAGGACAGTTACGTCAAAATACTCGATATCTGAAGAATTTTGAACTCCGATTGATATTGGAATATATCTGGCTACATTATTTTTCATGCCATCGTATTGAAAACGATAATGAGCACTGTATTGGGAAAATGTGAGTGGGCCGCCAATGGCTTTTAAATCAACACTGGCGCCAATATAGTGTTGTCTGTGAACATATTTTCCGGCGCCCAGGGATAAGCAAATGGGGGTGTAAAAATACATGCCGTTGCTATAGCTTTGAAGGTAGTAATCATCGGCAATAAAGCCTTGGTCATAGCCCGCCATTAGTGTATTGAGCCCCACATGAAAGTCGAATTCATCAATTTTTCGCGCGCGCACCAGAGAGTCTACGTTTTTGACGCGTTTTTGGTAGACTTTATCCTCTTCAAAGTAGTCGTACATCTCTCTAGACAACGAATACATACGGTTGTATTCATCGCGAAAGGTGAGGTCGCCATCTTTTTGATTGAATTCAATGATTTCTCCAAATAAAATTTTACCTGTTTTCAAGTGAACGACATCGTAAACAACAGGTTTTTTAGTGACTTGTGCTTGTGTCAAAGCTGGAAATACAAGAAGAATGAAAAAAAGGATTCTCATAGGATTTTTGTTTAATTCATTTGATAAATGCGGTAAGCGTAAGGGCTCAGTGCCAATGAGGCAACCAATGCTTCGTCTTGAAGATTCAGAAGGTTATAAAAAGTACCCGTAAGTGCCGGAGGCAAACTCACGTTGATATTGTTGTTTCTGACGTTGATCAAGATCAAGATGGATTCGTTGCCACTTGTTTTTTTCCAACAAATGAGGTCATTAGACAATTGATAAATAGAATAATTGGTGGTTCTTGCCGCAGGATAATTGTTGTATATCCCATACATTTTTTGATAGGCAGCAAGCATATCGGCATTGGCACTCCAATTGATGGTTGAATTGGAGAAAAAAGGAGTGGTTCCGGTTTTGCCGACCTCTTGCCCCGTATACAATAAGGGAGTTCCACCTGAGAATAGCTTGGCTACACTCGCCGCAATGGCGCCGTTTTTACCGTTAAAAAGCGTCATTGGAGAGGCTTCCCATGCAGATTGATCGTGGTTGGTGGTAAAGCGAACTTTGCCCTTCCCACTTGGTAATGAAGCCATTTCTACTTGATGGGTGGTGGTCAATAGACTGGTAGCTGATCCGGTCCAGACGTTCTTAAGAGCGGTGTAGTAATTCCAGCTGTAGGTGAGGTCAAATCCAGCTTGGTAGTGATCTGAGCGGGTGCCCTCTGCGAGCATCAAGAGATCTCGTTTTGGCAAAGCTTTGAGTTCTGAAATAGCTTCATCCCAAAAATCGAAGGGCACGCCGTCTGCGTAATCGCAGCGAAACCCATCGACATTCGCCTCGAGTACCCAATACTTCATGGCGTCAATTTGCGCTTTGCGCATGGCACTTTGATTGAAATTGAGGTCGGCGACGTCGTTCCAATTGGTGCCTGGCGGAATAATAATTTGGCCGTTGGCATTTTGGGTATACCATTCGGGGTGCGCACTGATCCAAGGATGGTCCCACGAAGTGTGGTTGGCTACCCAATCCAAAATGACAGCCATGCCAAGGGCGTGCGCTTGATCGGTGAGCGCGCGCAGGTCGGAGAGCGTACCGTATTCCGGATCGATTTTTTCGTAGTCTTTGACACAATACGGAGACCCCACACTGTTGAGGACCCCCTGTTCATAAATGGGCATGAGCCAAATGACGTTGGTACCGAGACTTTTGATGTGCTGCAATTTGGAAATGACACCCTGCAAGTTGCCTTCCGAACTCTGGGCCCTTAAATTGACTTCGTAGATGGCGGCTTTGTCTGCATTTGGCACGTTTACCAGTGGCGTACCGTATTGTTGCGGCCCAGTAGTTGGTGGCGGTATAACTGGGTCGTCGCCGCAAGCAGAGATTGTAAGGACAAGAAGGGTCAAGAAAACCAATTTCATTTTCATGAGCTAAAATTACGTATTATGGCTTTAACTTTGTGGAGTGGCGAACTACAAAACTATTTCGGAGCTAAGTGAGGGTTTCTACAAAGAAAAGGGATCCAAATTTTTGGCATTTGCTGTTCCAGTAGATAGTGAAGAACAAGTCAAGGCTTTCATAGCCCAAAAAAGAAAAGAACATCATCAGGCCGTACATGTTTGTTCGGCATTTCGCTTGGGCGCAGACCATAAAGTATACCGCTCCTCCGATGACGGCGAACCCTCTAATTCTGCGGGCCCACCCATTCTTGGGCAAATCCAAGCCAAAGAACTCACGAATATTTTAATTGCAGTGGTGCGTTATTATGGAGGCACTAACTTAGGAGTAGGAGGCCTCATAACTGCCTATCGGACAGCTGCAAAAGACGCGCTTGAAAATGCGCAAATTATCGAAAAAGAAGAGATGGAAAGCTTCGATTTTTCATGCAGTTATTCGCAAATGCCAAGTGTGATGACTTTTCTCAAAAAGGAGAAAATTGAAATTCTTTCAACCCAACTAGGGCTGGATTGTCAATTCAAATTGAATTTGATGAAGGAGAAATCCCAACACCTGATTCTCGAACTTTCAAAGTTGTAAGTTCAACTACCTACTGATTTTTACCTCCGCATACGGAAACTCCTCGAGCATTTCTCCAGAATAGTAGAAGTCGTAGGCGACACCGCCAAAAGTGTACTCTTTGTCGCGGATCATGAAATTAGAACCACCAACCGCTGGGTTTTTCTTAGGCTTAGATTTACTATACCCTAGATTGAAAATGGAAGCGAGGATTTCTGGGCGCTCATCTATGGGGTACCCGGCATTTTTCCATTGCGTGGCAATTTGTCTGATAAAAATACCTGCGTAGAGATAAGAGTAATAATGGTCTTTGTATTGGACCAAGCGTTTTACCCTTAAACTTAAAGTGTCATTGTGCTGGTTACTATAATTGCGACTTGAGTCGTAGTCGAGTAGCTGCGCATATTTTGCACCACAGTAAAAAGGGCTTGAAGCATCTTGGAGGTATGCCTCGATGTTGCGCGCTGTAATTTCTTTGATGCCGGTTACGCCGAAAGATAAATTAGTTTCTAGGGCAAGTGTTTTTAGAGGCGCAACAAAATCTTTGAAGCGCTCCCTTCTCGAGTTAAAAAGCCGTACCTGTTCACCAACCAAACAAGCAACAATCATTCTGGGTTCTACTCCACAAGCAGCGGCGGCTGAATCGATATACTGTTTGTCTTTGGCGACAGCCTCTTTAAAGTACGACCACTCGATGTAGTTCATCCATTCAAAGGCATTGCCTCCGTTTGCATTGTTTGAAGCCTGATTCTTGGCAAGGAGTGTGCGTAGTTTTCTTTGGTAGGCTTTGTTGTCTTTGAGTTTGAGGTCTACGGCTGCTAACATTTGTAGTGCCGTTTTTTCAGATTTAGATTGTGCCCAGGCATCTAGAATGGTACGTGCATTTTTCGGGTAAAATTCATTGACCAAATTGATGCGTTGTAAAATTTCATTGCGATAAGCAACTAAGGAGGCGCTATCCACCTTAAAATCTTGGTTGTATTTATCGTGCATGGACTGAAAGTAGCGGTTGTTGTTATCCACCAGCCCTGCGTCGTCGGTCAGTCGCAATTTGAGTGCCACAAAAACACCCACAAGTGTGACGCCGTAGGAAGCAAAACCGTAGAGTGCGATGCGATAAGGAATTTTAAACCACTTGCTTTGTAAGATGCGTTTCATGCATGAAATTGAAGACGGCGTATATACGCAAAGCAGCTCAATTAGTTTCAAGTTGCGAAAAACGCAAGAGACGCGCCTATTCTTGCAAAAATCGGTTTTGAATTGGCGTCTTTCGCAAGCAATTTTGTAATGATATCATGACACTTGCTACACCTCGAGATAAAGCCCTTGTGATTGCTATTTTTCAACAAGCATTCAAAAACAATCCCCACATCAAATTTTTAATGGGGACAAAAAACTTAGATCATAAAATTGCTATCATGACGAGTTATGTTTTTGACATTGCTGTTGCGCGCCAAGGTGTGTACCTTTCCAAAGACCGTATGGGTGCGCTCATTGCATTTGATTTCAATCAACTGCCCTTAAATCAGCGTGAAAAGCTCGCACAAATCCGAATGGCACTGCGTTGCTTTTCATGGTGGCGCTTGGGCAAGATATCGCAAACCGAAAGTCTGATTCAAGCAAATCGCCGTGCTGAGGCTAAAGATATCTATGTCTGGTTTTATGGGGTTTCTGATGCGGTTTTGGGTCAAAAAACAGCACGAGAATTGCTCAAAGGTCTATTTGAAATGGCCGAGCAAAGAAATGCTGGGATCATTGCCGAAACGAGTATTGCCCGCAATCAAGTCATCTACAAACGATATGGTTTTGAATGCTATACGCAAATCCAATGCGAGGGTTTTCCTGTATTTTACATGCGTAGGCTAAGTCCGGAGCAAGACTAAGCCCAATTTATTTTACTTTTGCCATTATGGCACTCATTAAAGCATGCAGGGGTTTTGAGCCCCAAATTGGTCCCGATTGTTTCCTTGCAGAAAACGCTACTGTTGTAGGCGATGTTCAGATGGGCGAGCAATGTTCAGTTTGGTTTTCGGCGGTGGTGCGCGGCGATGTCAATAGCATCCGTATGGGCAACAAAGTCAATATCCAAGATGGCGCAGTCTTGCACTGCACTTATGAAAAAACCAAGCTCCATATCGGCAATAATGTTTCTATAGGGCACAACGCGCTTGTTCATGGCTGTACCATCGAAGACAACGTTCTGATCGGGATGGGTTCTATCGTCATGGACAACTGCTACGTCGAAACCAATAGCATTGTAGCCGCTGGCGCGGTCCTTACCGAAGGCACACGCGTCGAGTCTTGGAGCATCTATGCAGGAATTCCTGCTAAGAAAATCAAAACGCTTACGCCAGAATTATTTGCCGGCGAAGTACAGCGCATTGCCAATAATTACGTGCTCTACTCTAGTTGGTTCAAAGAGAACGCCTAAATTTACCTTCAAATTGCTTTTCCATGAAATACGACCGCATCGACAACTCTCTATACATTGCCAATCGCCAGAAATTTGCAGCTCAAATGGCGCCAAACGCGCTGGCAGTTTTCAATTCGAATGATATCTATCCAGTATCAGCAGACAGCACTTTGCCTTTTGCGCAGCACCGTGATATCCTCGCTTTGTCTGGGGTCGATCAAGAAGAATCAATTTTGGTTCTTTTTCCGGGCGCAAGTAATCCGGCCCATAAAGAAGTCTTGTTTTTAAAAGAAACCAGTGAGCTCATCGCTATTTGGGAAGGAGAAAAACTGACCAAACAAACTGCCTTTGAAACCTCAGGTATTCAAACGGTTTATTGGCTACAGCAATTCCCGACTATTTTCAAACAAATGATGGCCGAAGCCAGCGGAATTTACCTCAATACCAACGAGCACCTCCGTGCCAACACCGAGGTCGAAACCCGAGAAGATCGCTTCATCAAGCAAGTTAAGCAAGATTACCCCGCTCATCAAGTGTACAAGTCTGCGCCCATCATGCATAAAATCCGTTCTATTAAAAATCAAATAGAGCTCGAACTCATGCAAACAGCCTGCAACATTACCGAAGCGGGAGTGCGCAGGTTGCTTGGTTTCATTAAGCCTGGCGTTTGGGAATACGAAATCGAAGCAGAGCTCGCCCATGAGTTTTTACGCAATCGTTCTAAAGGCTTTGCCTACACGCCAATTGTAGCCTCTGGTAAAAACGCGTGTGTCTTGCACTACATTGAAAACAATCAGCAGTGTCAAGATGGCGACGTCATTTTGTTAGATGTCGGGGCAGAATACGCCAATTACTCCTCAGACCTTACGCGTTGCATACCAGTTAATGGCCGTTTTACAGCTCGACAGAAAGCAGTTTATAACGCAGTGTTGCACGTCAAAAACGAAGCCACAAAATTGTTGGTTCCGGGTACAATTATGGCCGAATACCACAAACAAGTGGGCCATTTAATGGAAGAGCAATTGGTCAATTTAGGTCTCATTTCACTAGACGACATCAAAAACCAAGACCCAGCTTGGCCTGCGTACAAAAAATATTTCATGCACGGCACCTCTCACTTCTTGGGCCTAGACACCCACGACGTCGGTTTATGGCACGAGCCAATTGCAGCCAATATGGTCTTCACCGTAGAGCCTGGCATCTATATTCCCGCAGAAGGTTTGGGTATTCGCCTAGAAGACGACGTCGTGGTACAAGCCAGCGGCGCGCCTTTCAACCTAATGGCGAATATTCCGATCGAGGCCGATGAAATTGAAGCCTTAATGAATGCCTGAACTTCCGTTTAGTTTGCATTATACTGTTCATGGCGAAGGCCCTGCTTGGGTCTTCTTGCATGGCTTTTTGGAGTCTTCTACCATGTGGGACTATCTCCCACTAGAAGACCTCCCCATTCAGCAAATCTACATCGATTTACCTGGTCACGGCTGGTCTTTTGAGCTTTTGGATGCCCCATCTATCCACTTAATGGCGCTAGAAGTTCAGCGCGTTTTAGATCATTTGGAAATTTCTAGTTTCAGCGTTGTTGGACATTCCATGGGGGCATATGTGGGGTTGGAGCTTACCGAAAGGGAGGGCTTCGAGCATTTGGTTTTACTGAACTCCAATTGCTGGTCAGATTCCGATCAAAAAAAGCAAGACCGCCTTCGTGTTGCCAATTTCGTACATCAAGCGAAGGCTCATTTTATCCGAGAGGCCATACCCAACTTGTTTTCAAATCCAAAGGAACATGTCCAAGTTATTGAGGCGCTCATCAAAGATGCGAATTGCATGACGCCAGAAGCCATTGCTTTTGCAGCACTCGCCATGCGTGAAAGAACAGATTTCACTGAATTTGTCAATGCGCATCCTGAAAAGTTTACATTTATTCACGGCATTCACGACCGCTTGGTAAGTGTTGAAGAACTGCAACAAAAAGTACCAAATGGCAAGATCCATTTTCTCGACTGTGGGCACATGGCGCATATAGAGGCGGGGGAGGAAGTACTAGAAATTCTGATTCATTGGATGAAAAATGATTAAATTTATCATGACAAAAAAAGTCATGATATGAATTTACAAGAAATTTGCAAGCAAAAGGGCTATAAAGTGCATGAAATTGCTCAGCAAGTTGGCATTGACTCCAGCCTCATGAGCCGAATTCTTGCCGGTAAACGTAAGCCTACAGCACTACAGATGCAAAAAATGGCAGTTGCGCTCGAACTTTCGCACAGCGAAGTCTTGACACATTATTTATCACAAGAAATCGTTCAAATTGTCCGGTATTATCCACAATTAGCACCCCGAATTTTGCAACTTGCCGAAGAGCGCATCAGTTATTTATTAAAAGATACTGCTTTCGAAAGTGCGAAACCATCCAAAAAAATCAAAACGAAACTAGCTCAGCTAGATGCACTCTTGAAAGCGTGGCAAACAGCCCAACCGCTAGATGCCCTGCAATTGGATAAAATGAACGGCTACTTTCATACGGCCTATACTTATGAGTCCAATCGGATTGAAGGCAATACGCTTACCCTACAAGAAACTCATTTGGTGATCAATGAAGGCATCACTATCGGTGGCAAAAGCATGCACGAGCATCTCGAAGCAGTTAATCATCAGCAAGCTATTCATTTCATCATAGATTTAGTTCATGATCAACTTCGCTTCAATAGCCATGTGCTCAAGCAAATTCACCAACTCATTTTAAAAGGTATACAAGACCAACATGCGGGCAAATACCGCGAAATTCAAGTTATGATTTCAGGCAGCAAGCATGTACCGCCAGCGCCCTATTTGCTCGACAAACTCATGGAAGACTGCTTCCTTTTCTACGAACAAAACCTTGGGCGTTTACACCCTGTAATTTTGGCAGCAGAAATGCATGAGCGTTTGGTCACTATTCATCCGTTTATTGATGGCAACGGCCGCACTGCACGTTTGGTCATGAACCTGATTTTGTGGCAACACGGCTTTACAACTGTCAATATCAAAGGCGGAAAGAAAAGCAGATTGGCCTACTACAACGCGCTCGAAAAAGTCCAGCTTCACCACGACGCTACTGATTTCCAATTGCTCGTCATCGACCACGCACTGGCTTCATTGAAAGCCCATTTGGAGTTGGTGGGGTAATTTTCTATTTTTAAATTCAAATACTGTTCATGAAGTTTTTAATTCTCGTCGCACTCATTTCTTGCTCAAGTAGTTTTATCGCCCAAACTCCACCAACAACCGATACCACTCTTGTTCAAGAAATTTTGGTTGATGCCGAGTATCCTGGAGGTTTTGAAGCCATGGCTAAATTTGTGATTGATTCCCTAAATTGGGATGCTATTTATGAATGGCCTGAGGCTTCTAAAAGACGTTTTCAAAACAAGATAATTGTAAGGGGAATCGTGGAGACAGACGGCCGTATTACAGATATTCATGTAGAGCGCGCTTCGGTTTATTGCCCACCGTGTAACCGCGAGGCGATCAACGTGGTTAAAAAAATGCCACTTTGGATACCAGCCACAGATAAAAACGGTCAGCCAGAAAGGGTTTACATTCGCATACCGATTTACTTTCAGTAAACTAGTTAAATCTCAGCTTTCGAATCCATGATAATTGTGACCGGACCATCGTTCACGAGCGCTACTTTCATGTCGGCGCCAAATTGCCCGGTTTGAATTTTGCCCGTGAATTGATTTTGAAGAGAGGTTAGAAAGTATTCGTACAAGGGAATGGCTTGTTCGGGGCGGGCTGCGCGAATGTAACTGGGGCGGTTTCCTTTTTTGGTGGCGGCGTGCAAGGTGAACTGACTCACCACCAAAATACCTCCATTGACCTCCTGCACAGATAAATTCATTTTGCCATCGGTATCTGAAAAAATACGCAAGTTGATGAGTTTTTGGAGCAGGTAGTCGGCGTCTTTTTTGGTGTCGTCGTGTTCAATGCCGAGCAAGACCAAAAGACCTTGTTCAATTTGGCCTACAATTGATCCTTCAATTTTGACAGCAGCTTCACTGACCCTTTGGATAACAACTCTCATGGCATTTATTCAAATTAAAACTCGCTTCTGCGGTATGGGTCTGAGACATCTTCTTGCATGAGTTGCAAATAGGTTTGATAGCGATGCGGAGCAATGGTTTGGTCTTCTACTGCTGCCTTAACGGCACAATGGGGTTCATTGAGGTGCTTGCAGTTATTGAACCGACATTCGCCCAAAAGAGCACGCATTTCAGGAAAATAATGAGCGTAATGTTCTTTTTCGAGGTCGACTAAGCCAAAGGCGCGAATTCCGGGTGTATCTATGATGTAGCCGCCGCTCGAAAGCGCATGCATCTCGGCAAAAGTGGTGGTGTGCTTGCCTTGTTCGTGGGCTTTAGAAATTTCGCCGGTACGGAGGTCTAAATTGGGGTCCAGGCCATTGACAAGCGTTGTTTTGCCTACGCCCGAATTACCAGAAATCATGACCTGTTTGCCTGCAATTTCATCTCTAAGAAATGAAATGGTATTGGGGTCTTCAGAAGTAATGCCGTAGCATGGGTACCCGATATTTTCATAGATATATTTCAAGGCTTCAAAATACGCCTGATCGTCTTGATTGAATAGATCAATTTTATTGAAGAGCAGGGTAGTCGGGATCCGAAAAGACTCAGCTGCCACCAAAAAGCGGTCAATAAAAGCAATTTGTGTAATTGGAGACTTGAGCGTGACCACCAAATAAGCGCGGTCTACGTTAGCAGCCAAAATCTGCATTTGCTTGCTGAGGTTGGTGGCCTTGCGAACAATATAGTTATGTCTTGGCTCTACCGAGAGAATAGCCCAGCTTTCGTCCGAACCAGATTCGATGATCACGTGGTCACCGGCAGCAATGGGGTTGGTGGTTTTGAGCCCTTCAAGGCGCAATTTACCACGGATACTTGCCTGCACAATTTGCCCATCTTCAAGTAAAACTTGATACCATTTTCCAGTCGATTTCAGAACGAGCCCCAGCATGCCGTAAAGTTAAACATTTGTATGTTTGTAGGATGAAACATTTCGGCCTCATCGGCAAAACGCTCGGGCATTCATTTTCATCAGCTTTTTTCAAGGACTATTTTGAGAAAAATAACATCGCTGCGACTTATTCCAACTTTGAATTGAATGATATTGCAGAGATTCAGTCGCTTTTTGATCAAAACCTATCCGGACTCAATGTTACTTTTCCTTACAAAGAAAGTGTCATTCCTTTTTTAGATCGACTAGACGACAGCGCCGCCCAAATTGGTGCGGTCAATGTCATTGCGTTTGAAAACGGAGAAAAGGTGGGCTACAATACCGATGCGTATGGTTTTGCCCAAAGCATCAAGCCGTTTTTGACTTTTGAGCACGAGCGCGCGCTTATTTTTGGAACGGGTGGCGCCTCCAAAGCAGTAGCACATGTATTCAAAGAATTGGGCGTAGAGGTTTTTTATATTTCGCGCAAAGCAGATCATCAAAATCGGGTGTATACTTACACTGAAATCAACGATCACATGCTGAAGGCCTGTAAAGTTTTGGTGAACTGCACGCCAATTGGCACTTTCCCAAATGTGGATGCATCCATTGAGCTTCCTTTTGAATTTTTGACGCCCGCGCATTTGGTCATCGACTTGGTGTACAACCCAGCCCAAACAGCCCTTATGAAACACGCCAAAACAAAAGGTGCCGCAGTCATGAATGGTTTGTCCATGCTGCAGCACCAAGCGTTAAAGAGTTATGAAATCTGGTCGCGTTAAGCTGCTGGGTTATTCTGATTGAGGTTGTACCAGTCAATCTTTCTGGAGAAGTACATCACGAGTCCGAGGATGATGAATACCCCAATACTGCCAATCAAAAGCGCTAAGTCTTCTAGCTGAATGATCACAAAAATGAAGATGTAGAGCATCGATAAAAGCCCTGCAATAAACAAACTCATCTTTAAGGATCTTAAAATGGCACGCACATAAGTACTGATCAGGATCACCGTAGCTAAGGCAGAAAGTAAGAAGGCGCTATTGAAACGGATGTGTTCAGAAATAGAAAGCAATAAGGTGTAGAAGACCACAAGTGCAATACCCACCAAAATATACTGAATTGGGTGAATCCCTGAAGATTGGAAAATCTCAATAAAGAAGAAAACCAAGAAGGTGAGGCCGATGAAAAGCAAAGCGTAGTGAATGGTACGATGCGATTTTTGGTAGTTATCGACAGGTATTTTAAGGTCTACACCAAAGGCAGAGTCATAAATTTTGTAGCTAGAACCCGTCCAACTTTGCGGATAATTGCGGTTGAGGTTCAAGACGTTCCAATGTGCCTTAAAGCCATTTTTATCGGTAGTGTGCTGGTCTGGTAAGAAAGAACCCGTGAATTTAGGGGTTTGCCAGTCGGAGTTCAGCACCACATCTGTTTCTTTACCTACAGGCGTAAAAAACAACTGCTGACTGCCGTTGAGTTCTACGTCAAAACTAAAGCGATACAAATGATCGTCGGAAGGTGAAATCGCTACCTTCGCATTGATGCCAGTATAAAAAACATCTTGATTCGATACGCCCGGATTGAATCCAATTTTTTGCCCGTCCCAGTTGAGGTTGATTTGTTTTTCGATGCCGCGCAAATCACCAATGCCAGCATCTAGTGTGGCTTCGTTGAATTTAAAAGTATGTCCTTTGCTTTCGAGGTCTTTGAAGTCGAGTTTGGTGAATTCACCACTCACGTGCAACACCGATTTGTAAACCACAATTTCATATACACCGCGGTGCCTGCGATCTGGGTTCACACTTGCTTGCACATTGAGTTTGCTCGGCAATACGTGGAGTCTTTCGGTGATTTGCACTAGTTTTTCTTTGCCATTCGCTTTGTCGATTTCTTTGACATAGCGCGTGTAAGGAATGGTGAGTACAGGGCCCTGCAGGGTTTGTTCGCCGCCCCATTTTTCACTGACTTCGTCGATAGCCTCTCTTTGGGTTTGTTCACGTTCGTAAATGATGCTCTTGATCATGCCTGTTGGAATAAGTAAAAGCAAGGCGATCAGAACAATACCGCCAATTTTGAAATAAAGATTGTTTTTGATTTTAGACATGTCGTGTTTTTTTGCTACAAACGCAAATGGCGATGAATTATTTCAAATTTGCGCAAAGTATTGTAAATAGGCACTTCAGAGCAGTTGGTATAATAGCGCCTTAGTTTATCCGACATTAAGTACTTAACTACCGACAATTCTTTGCAGCTCCTCTGAACTTTGGCATTCACCAATTAAATTTTTAGTTATGAATGCATTTAAAAATAAAGTCAGCCTCATGGGGCGCTTGGGCGGTTCGCCAGAAATTGTCAAATTCGATTCAGGTCGCTTGCTTGCGCGATTCTCGCTCGCTACCCACGAAAACTTCAAAGATAAAAATGGCGAGTGGCACGACTTCACGCAGTGGCACACCATCAATGCCTGGGGCAAAATTGCCGAAAAAGTAGGGGAAAAACTCGAAAAAGGGATGGAGGTAGTTGTTGAAGGCAAGTTGGTCAACCAGCAATACGAAAATAAAGCCGGTGAAAAGCGCTTTGCCACCATCATCGAGCTGTACGATTTCATTATGGTTCAACCCAAAAAAAACGTGAGCCATGAGCAGTCGGCAACTGAAAACGCAGCCTGAGTTACCTCGTATATCAGCCAACCCAAACCTACACATGAATCACGTCAACCTCATTGGCTACATGACCGCCGAGGCGCGCCATGTGCAGCTCGAAGACGGCAAGCAACTCATGCGTTTCACGCTCGCCACCAAAGAACAATTCCTCGACGCCGACGGCATCATGCGCCAGCGCAGCCAATGGCACCTGCTCACTGCCTGGGGCCGCTGGGCCAAAGTCGTCGAAGAATTCGGTGCCAAAGGCGTGCACCTCGCCATCGAGGGCAAACTCGTTGGCCGCTTCTATCGCTTCGGCGGCCAGCGGCGCTTCGTCACCGAAGTGGAAATCAACGACCTCGTTGTATTGCCTTAGACAGCACCCACCAACCAAACGATCCAAAAGGCGGCCGCAGGCCGCCTTTTGTGTGGAGTTCAATTTATAAATCAGTTGCAAATTCTATATCATGGAACTAGAACTCATCAAAAACAGCATCCTCGACATCCGAGGCAAACGCGTCATTTTAGACTATGAATTGGCGAAACTTTACGAAGTGGAAACAAAAGCATTGAAGCAAGCTGTCCGGAGGAACATCGACCGTTTTCCCGAAGACTTTATGTTTCAATTAACAAAAGAAGAATGGAAACTTCTAAGGACACAATCTGTGACCTTAGAAATAGGAAAAGGGCATCATCCCAAGTATTTACCTTTTGCCTTCACGGAACAAGGTGAAAGGAAGAGAATTGGGTTTTGAGCTGAAATCGAGATATCACGCTCGAAGCACAAATCAAATCCTATCAATACTACTGGAAAAAGGTGAGTGAGGAGAAGGGAAAAGACTAATTTTAGGTACTTTAGATGCATTGTTAAACTACCATCAACATGAAAATTTTATCTTTAGTCCTTTTCGCCCTACTTCAAATATTTGCAATGAACGCTCAAACAAAGATTCGACTTGGAGATGGTACGTATTCATCCAATAAAGTGCTCTACACCATTGACGGTGTCAAGGTCAGACAAGGCGATGGCACCTATTCATCGAACAAAGTGCTTTACACTTTCGACGGCGTCAAATTCAGACAAGGCGACGGTACTTATTCATCAAATAAAGTACTGCTCACCATCGACGGTAATAAGATCAGACAAGGTGACGGCACTTATTCATCGAATAAAGTTCTTTATACCATTGACGGCAATAAAATCAGACAAGGCGACGGCACGTATTCTTCAAATAAGGTACTGTTTACCATCGACGGCAATAAGATCAGAGAAGGAGATGGCACGTATTCGTCCAATAAAGTACTTTATACAATAGACGGCAGTTTATCGATTACCAAAATAGCGTGTTTGATTTATTTCATTCTTTGATCTGACGCTGAGGTAAGAATAATTCATTCCTTTTCATTGATGAAAAAAACAAGCATTTTAAGTATTGTTATTGTCGCAGGCGCAACACAAGACAACATAGGCTAAACGCAAACCGTTATAACCCATCAATCATAACATGAAGCTAATTGTAGCCACCATATTTTCGAACATTACCTTTTTCTCCTTTGCGCAGCACGCAGAAGAATTAACTATTCAATCAAAAGAGCTTTTAAATCAGGAGAAATTTAAAGAAGCGATACCTATTTTAATTGAAGCTGCTGAATTGGGAAATGCTGAATCACAATACAACTTGGGAGTTTGCTATCAATTTGGTTACGGAACAGATCAAAACGACTCTATTGCTACATCATGGTATTTAAAATCTGCTGTACAAGGTTGGACAGATGGTGAATATAAAATGTCATATGCCTACATCAAAGGAACAGGAATTGAAAAGAATGAGAAGAAAGCTTTTGATTATACCTTTAAATGTGCGACGAAGAAAGATGTTGAATGCATTTTCAATTTGATCAGCTGCTATACGGATGGAATAGGCACAGAGAAAGATAGTGTTAAGGTCTTAGAATGGGCTATTGAACTTGCAAAAATGGAAACTTCAGAAAATTTAAATGTAAGTGGAAAAATAACCTCAGCAAGATTGAATTTAGCGCAGATGTTTATGAATGGTAAAGGTGTGAATAAGGATATTGTTAAATCGTATACTTGGTTCATCATTTATAATGAAAGTAAAAGTGATTTTTCGGTGAGAGTTCAAGAACAACAAATAGCATTGATAAAAAAACTCGAAGAGCAATTAAGCCATGAACAAAAAGCGAACGCCAAAAATGAGGCAGAAAAAATTCTAGGTAAGTCATTAACAAATTTCGATAAGCTTCATGAATGGAATAAATAAAATATGTGGCGTCTTAATATTTCTATTGAGTTTTACATTTTCTGTCAATGCTCAGACCTTTGACCCTGTTTTAACAGATGAACTTCAAAACAAAATAGATAGTTTTAAAACCGCGAATAATCTAAAAGGGATTTCTGCAAGTGTTATTTATCCCGGTTTAGGGTCATGGAAAGGTGTAACAGGAATTTCACATTCCGGCGTACCCATTACATCTCATATGTTGTTCGGAATAGCAAGCAACACAAAGTTATTTACCGGAGTATTGTTATTGAAATTAGCAGAAAATAATGTAATCCAGCTGGATGATTCTTTACATGAATACCTCCCGTCATTTAACAACATTGATTCAAATATCACGATAAGACAATTGCTAAATCATACAAGTGGTTTGGCAGACGTAACAAGCGTACCTGGCTATCCTGATTCAATGTTGACAAATCCGAATCGCGTATTTACTGCTAGTGAACTTATGACTTGGGCTGGGCCTCCTCTCTTTTCCGCAGGAACGAGTTGGAACTATTGCAATACGAATTATCTTCTTGCAGGTATGATTGCAGAAAGTGCTACTGGACAAAGTTACAGCCAACTTTTGCGCGATAGCATTTTAACACCACTTCAACTCGACAGCACCTTTCTTGATGTTTATGAACCAATTGTTTATCCTTCTGCGCACCCATGGCAAGCAGGTGTAGACAATAATTCTATTCCAAGAACTTCTGTGAATAGTGCAGCATGGGCTGCGGGTGCTATGTACTCCTCATCATGGGAAATGATCCAATGGTATAATGCTCTCATGAATGGTCAGGTTTTAAATGCTAATTCGTTTGGTGAATTAACCACTTTCGTTGGATCTGGGAATTATGGTATGGGTATAAGTCAGGTGACTGTAAATGGAAGAACTGTTTGGACACATGGCGGCACCATTTGGGGTGGTTATAATTCTTCAATGATGTATGACCCTGCAACGGGAATAACCATTTGCGTACTTATCAATCAACTCCCAGCACAAGCTTATCAGGTTTCCATTCAGTTGCTTTCTATTTTAATAAACAATACTGTTGGACTTCATGAAAGCACCATTCCTGAAAAACTGATTACCGTTTATCCAAATCCAACGAATGGTCTCGTCCAAATTGAAATCCCATACCAAACTATTCAGCAAATAGAGGTATTCGACTTACAAGGTCAGTTCATAAAAGAGACAACCGAAAGCCAGTTTGACATGTCAAACTTCTCAAAAGGAACCTATTTTATAAAAGCCAAAACAGAATCAGGTTTATACAGCTACAAACTCATTAAACAATAAATCAAGGCCTTTTCGAAAAGAGATACTAGAACTGCAATCGCAAATAAAACGATCGGCTACCTATTCTATAATTTTCCTTTAAATTTGATAGAATCAACAATTTGAACGGTTTCAACACCGCTTAACGCTATTTTTATTTAATACACAACACATGAAAAATATCTTGTTCTTTTCTTTTGTCTATTTGTTGGCCAATCACCTCAACGCACAAAAAGTCTATTCCGTAGATTATGAAAACCAAGCTGATGTAAAGGTATTTGTGGTGCAATACGAGAATCAGGCTGACCTCAAAGTCTATAAGGTGAAATATGAAAACCAAGCTGGATTCAATGATGGCAAATGGTACTTTACACAATATGCCAATCAAGCTAAAAAGAAAATCTATTTTGTGAAATACGAGAATCAGGCAGATCTGAAAGTATATTTTGTCCCATACGAGAATCAAGCTGGTTGGAGAAATGCTTCTAAAAAAGCACTTTTGTATTAAGCGCCAATGGCCTTCGGATTTTCACCACAATACGCACAAGATTACCAGCTAGAGGGCTTGGATCGCGAGCACTTCTTAGCCATTGCAATTGAGGCAATAGACAGGTTAGAATTGAAATTGAGCAAGGTCACGAGTTCAGGTATTTTAGTGTACACCAAGATGTCTGCTTATTCTTGGTCTGAAGAAATCACGCTTACTTTTGGCATAGATAAGGTAACGGTTCGCAGCCAGTGCACAGGTAACCAACTCTTCGATTGGGGCAAAAACAGGCGCAACGTGCAAGACCTTATTTTAGAAATCAAGCATGTGCGCCGCATTTTAAAAGAGGAAAAGCTAGAAGCAAAATTACAGGCGTTAAGTGAGATCCAGACAGTCCATGAGGAGCTACCCTTGAGTGCGCCAGCTTCTTCAGCTAAAGATAAAATCTCGCATTTCTTTTCCATTTTTAAAATCACCGAGGGTTATCGCGTGACGCCAATTTTAGTCAATCTGAATTTGGTCGTTTTTATTGTCATGCTTTTTGCAGGCGTGAGTTGGATCAGTCCGGTGGCCGAAGAACTCGTGAGGTGGGGGGCTAATTCAAGAGAATTCACATTAGCAGGCCAAGGTTGGCGTTTGCTGACGGCCTGTTATCTACATGCCGGCATCATTCATTTGCTCTTCAATATGTATGCACTGGTTTACATCGGCTTATTGCTGGAGCCACACCTAGGCACTGTGCGTTTTTTAATTGCTTATTTATTGGCGGGTATCGGCGGAAGTTTGGCCAGTTTGTGGTGGAACGACTACATGGTTGCCGTAGGCGCTTCAGGTGCAATTTTTGGTATGTATGGTGTCTTTCTCGCATTGCTTTTGAGCAAAGCACTCGACAAAAACATCCAACGTGCGTTTCTGACCAGTACGCTTGTTTTTGTCATCTACATGGTACTCAATGCGCTCAAGAAAGAGACCAACATAGACAACGCCGCGCATTTTGGCGGGTTTTTAACTGGATTGATCTTTGGATTTGCTATTATTCCAAGCCTCAAAAGGCCCAAAAATCAACTATTGAATGCCTCCACCCTGAGCGTATTAAGTGTGCTTTTACTGACATTGAGTTTTTTCGTAATCCGCTCTATCCCGAATGACGTCGCAAAATACAATCATTTCTGGAAGCGTTTTGCAGTGGTAGAAAAAGCAGCATTAAAGGTGTACCAACTGCCTAAAGGCAGCTCGAATTTGACTATTTATAACGAAGTGAAATCACACGGGCTACCCAAATGGCATCGCATGCTCGCTCTTGTGCAGCAACAATACAAACTTGAATTACCCCAACAACTGCTCCAACGCAATCGCATACTCGAGAATTACTGTAAGGCCAGAATAAAGTCTTATGAGCTGATTTGCGAATCGCTGCTCCATCCCAAAGAAAATTACGATTACGCTTTAAACTATTACAACCAATACATCATGAATTTGCTTGAAGAGATGGCGGACTTATCGCAGCAATAAATTCCAAAAATCACAAATGACACCGACGCCCGAACATAATGCCAAAATTGCCAAACTGACTTTTGGTGCAGTATATCCGCTTTATGTCGCAAAAGTAGAACGCAAAGGAAGAACAGAAGAAGAGCTGCAACAAGTCATCGAGTGGTTAACGGGTTTTGATCTTCAAGCACAACAACAATTAATTTCGGAAAATGTCACCTTCGAAACGTTTTTTGATCGCGCCAATTTACATCTGAATGCACACCTTATCACGGGGCTCATCTGCGGCTACCGAATTGAAGCCCTCGACAACCCTTTGACGCAAAAAGTACGTTATCTAGATAAGTTAGTCGACGAATTGGCAAAAGGCAAGTCGATGGAGAAGATTTTAAGAAAATAAAAAGGAATATGATGAAGTATATCGCATTATGGGTCCTCTTACTGACAATGCGTTCAGTTTATGGCCAAGCTACATTTTTAGGATTTGATCACCTGGATTGTCGGGATTCACTTTCTAACAATTACACCTATGTAAACTGGTTCAGTCAAGATGCATCTTCAGGAGGCTTTCGAGTATACAGAAATGGTACAGAAGTATATAACCAAACAGGTCAGGGTGCATTTAAACCCGCATGTTTAGATCTTCAATTTGTAAATGATGGCGTTGGGTTTATGGTGGTATTTCAGCCCTTAAGTGGCTTTACACAATTGTGGCGCACTGAAGATTACGGCATCACATGGCAGCAAATTGCTAGTGGCGCGCCTAATTATGCCGGCATGTACATCATCAACGACTGGACAGCTTATATGGTGACTCATTACTTCACTCCAACCCAAAATATAGTCGAACTATCAAGAGGAAGTATCCTCACAAGCAATCAAGACAATCAGTTCATTAATGATCAAAATTTCACTTCTGATGTTTTTGTAACAGATACACTACTCAACGCAGATCGCTGCGATTCCTCTTCCTTGTCATTTGCATTAGCTAACAACGGAGACACCGTTGCCTATCACATCAATTTTGAGGTGCTCAATGCTGCTTTAGATGAAAATCAAGTAGAAAGTTTAGCTACAATTTATCCGAATCCGACTACCGATGCATTTATAATTGCTTCTACTTTGGAGCAACCCAATCATGTGGCTGTTTATACCTTGTCAGGTCAATTGATCAAAGCGTTTTCTAGCGCTGAGATTCAAAATAATTGGTATTCGGTACTTGAATTGAATCAAGGCCACTACTTTATTAAATTGGAAACTACTCAAGGAGTAAGGCTTGTTAAATTATTCAAATATTAAGTTGGAATCGATAATCAGCGATTTAATAGCTGGTTGCATACAAATTATTTTTTCTATGAATTGGAGTCGTTTTAAATCATATCAAACGCGTTTTGCTTGATGGTGTAACTTTAGCTCTTACCTATTTGTCTTACTTCAAATGAATACCATGAAAAAGCTTTTCACATTAAGTATAATCGCAATGCTATTTATTAGCTGTGGCAAAATTAACACACCAAATGCCGAGTCCGAAAAGATTTTTGGTACTTGGCGTTTTGTATATAGTAGTGGCGGTTTGTGGGGTGGCGGAAATGCGAGTTTTGATGCCACCGATACTTATGAATACAAAGAAAACGGTACTTTTTCGCACCGAAAAGATGAGCAACTCATTGATCAAATGAATTTCTCGTTGCAATTAGGCACGAGTATTACCAGTCAGACCGATCAACTTATGATTCATTATGGAGCTGGGGGTTATAGGCAATCTTTTCAAATCCAAAATGACACCTTGTTTTTGAGCGATGAGGTTTACGACGGTTTTCAGTACGTTTTCGTTAAACAATAAGCATGAGAGTTACGCTATTTTTTTTCCTATTCGTTTTAGGCAGCAACACGGCTTTTGGGCAAATGCAATTTTTGGGTTTTGACCACAATTATTGTCCTGACGCGTTGTCGATGAATTACACTTATTCCAATTGGTTCAATCAATTGACAGAGCAAGGTGGCTTTAAAGTTTACCGCGACGGCGTAGAAGTGTATAGTGGTTCGGCATCCTTGCCGTATACGCCAACTTGTGTAGATTTGAAATTTGTGAACGATGGCGTCGGCTTTATGGTTTTGCGAACGCCTTTGGAGCATCATCGCATCTACCGCACCGAAGACTTCGGTCAAACTTGGCAAGATGTTTTATCATCAAATGCTGCGCCCTATTATGCCGGAATGTATGTCATCAACGACTGGACAGCCTATATGGTGACTTACTATTTTTCAGATGTCCAAAAAAGAGTGCTGGTCGCACGAGCAAGCACCATCCCATTGAATCGCGATCCACACTTTATCAATGATGATACATGCACTATTAATGTGTATGAAACGGATTCATTGCTGAATGCCGATCGTTGCGGTGCAGATTCCTTGCAGTTTGCTTTTGCAAGTAACGGAGATACCATCACTTATCATATCAATTTTGAAGTCATCAATGCCAATGTTATTGATTCAAAGCCCGCTGATGAACCACTCTTCATTTATCCTAATCCGGCTAGTTCGTATTTTTCTTTGCAGCTACCTGAAGGAAATGTAGTGAAAAGCATGCGTCTTGTCAGTTTAGCTGGGAAAGAAGTTGCAGCGTTTGACCAACAGCAGATTCAAAATAACGCATTCTTCATCGGAGCTTTACCACCTGGCATGTATGTGTTGCAAACGCAGACGCAACTGCGTTTGTATGAAAGTAAAATAAGCATAGAATAGGGGGTGCTTAAACCCGAATCCAAACAACAAGCGCTTCAAGATTCTAAGTTTGAAAAGCCAAAGTAACGGGGTATTGTATTAAATTTAAATCGTTAAAAGATTTGGACGAAAAAATAGTCCTAGATTTGATCAAATTTGCCCTGTATCATGAGTGAAATCAACATAGACAACTACCTAGACAGCCATTACATCCACAGGAGTAATTGGTTGCGAGCGGCCGTACTTGGTGCCAACGACGGCATCATCTCTGTTTCGAGTTTGGCCATTGGGGTGGCGGCGGCAAGTGCAAGTCGAGAGCCGATTGTTTTGGCAACGGTGGCCGGTTTGGTAGCTGGGGCACTGTCTATGGCGGCTGGTGAATACGTGTCTGTCAGCTCACAGATGGACACCGAACACGCCGATATCGAAAGAGAAAAGCAAGAATTGGCTGAGATGCCCGAAGAAGAGTTGCAGATTTTGGCGCAAATCTATGAGCAACGCGGTCTTCAAAAAGAGACGGCGATGTTGGTTGCCAAAGAACTGACGGCTCACGACGCCTTGGCTGCCCACGTGCGCGACGAGCTCGGCATCAATGAAATTACCCAAGCCAACCCGATTCAAGCAGCACTTGCTTCAGGCGCAGCATTTTCTGTTGGCGGTATATTTCCTTTACTGGTTATCTTATTTGCACCGGTAAAAGGCATGGAATTTTGGCTGTATGGCTTTACCATCCTTGCTTTGGTACTACTTGGTGCAACAGCTGCCCGCACCGGAGGTTCTCCAATCTGGAAAGCAATTACGCGCATCACCATTTGGGGCACAATTGCAATGGCCTTATCTGCTGGGGTTGGTTCTTTGTTTGGGGTAAATGTTTAGATGAAAGCTGGGTAAATTCTGTAACAAGTCGTATTTTAGTATTGATATGATGGATTCACTGGAGCGAAGAAATTTCCTTAAGAATGGCGTTTTTTCTGCAGGCTTATTATTCTTAAAGCCTTATTTGGAGCTATTTAAGAAAATTGATGAGCACGCTATTCCTACTTGGGTACAACTCGTCGAAGTCGCTAAGTGGTGTCCTACCATTCACAATTTACAACCCCATCGGCTTAAAATCATCAATTCAGAGGCAGCACATTTGTACTATGACCCAACGCGCACCTTACCACATGGAGACCCCGAAGGAATTTTTGTGACCATTGCTCTAGGTATTTTTATCGAACATTTAAGTATTGCCGCCGGTCCGTTTGGTTATAAAGTGGTGCTGTCAAAGTTTGTAAATCCTGTGGATACCAAAGCTGCAAACAACCAATTATTTGCCGAATTACAACTCGTGAAGATTGCGGAGAAGGAGGCGCTTGATGCACAACTGATTTTTCAACGGCGTACTTCAAGACTGCATTACGACGGTAAGCCATTGAAGAAAGAAGCGATCGATGAAATGAAAGAGGAAGCAGCAAAATATAATCATGCGTTCTTTTCTAATTCTTCAGAGCAATTCATTCAGCCTGTAATTGAAGCCAATCAAAAGACCTTATTTGATGATTTAAATAACAACGAAAATAGAGCAGAGCTTGACCGTTTATTTAGATATACTGATACAGATGCAGAGAAATATAAGGACGGTTTGTGGTACAAAGCCATGTGTTTTCCAGGTAAGCTCATGCGCTCTGTTTTTCAAAATCACGAGAAATGGAATCATGGCCTCAGAAGTCAGGTTCTTGGTTCTTATTACCAATATTCTTTTGCGGGCACCAGCACGATTTGTTGGTTTTCCGGAAAATTTGACAACCCAAATGATTGGATTAAAGCCGGATACATGTTTGCACGAACTTGGTTGATTCTAACCAAACACGACGCTTATCTGCATCCATTTGGCACTTTGATCACTAATCAGGAAGCCTATGCAAAAATGAATCTAATCATGGATTCAGGCCCTGCCGAAAAGAAACTTTGGATGATTTTTAGAGCGGGGTACTCAAAAGTCCCAGTCAGAAGTTTCAGGCTTGCTACCAACGAAATCATCCTTAAATGATATATCATGCGCGATTTATTCTTTTTGACCTATGCGTATCTTATCGAATTATACAGACGGAGTCTAATGAGTTCGACTAAGACTATGCCCCTAATTTTTGCCCCAAAATTTAATCGGTTCAGAAGGTTCAACTCTATTGCCCGCACCTATGCTGAGTTTCTCAAAGCAAGACGCAGAGTACCTGCTTACCGTGATTTTCTGCGAAAGCATGGTTTTGAAAAAATGACATTCAATGGATTGATGCCAAGACTGGAAACCATCCCAGTCATGGATAAAGAAAGTTATGTCAAATTATATCCTCTAGAAGAGCGTTGCAATTATGGAAAAATTCCGACCAAAGATGTGGTCATTGATGAGTCTTCCGGAAGCACGGGCATTCCTACAAATTGGCTGAGAGGTAAAAAGGAACGCAAAAGAAATTCCAGGTTCATTCAATTTGGCATGCGCAATTTGTTAGGCAACGGGCCATTGTTTGTCATTAATGGTTTTGCGCTGGGCCCATGGGCAACGGGTATGAATATTTCCATGACTTGTGTCAAATTTGCCATTCTCAAATCCTTAGGACCCGATGAACAAAAAATCATTAACACCCTGATTCAATTTGGCAATAAGCATCATTATGTCATCATGGGCTATCCACCATTTTTGAAATTATTGGTGGAACGAGCGCCAATAGACTGGAAAGACTATAATGTCACATTAATTTTTGGCGGAGAATCTATGTCTGAAGGCATGAGAGATTACCTCTTGAATAAGGGCATTCGAAATATTTATAGTTCGTTTGGGGCCTCAGACCTTGAACTCAATATTTCTGCAGAAAATGATTTTACAATTAGCATACGCCGTTTAATTAGAGACAATCCCCAATTTAGAGCCCGAATTTGTAAGTTTCCGGGTGCAGTTCCTATGTTGTTTCAATACAATCCCAGTGATTTTTTAATTGAGCCAAATGAACAAGGTGAGCTGGTTATTTCTATTGCCAGACCTCATTATATTGCGCCCAAATTAAAGTATAACATCCATGACAAAGGGCATATTATCGACATCGAGCACGTTTATGAACTGATGGATGAATTAAACATTCCTCGCACTTCTATTTTAAAACCCCAAACGGACTTACCCCTCTTGTTTCACTACGGTAGGTCAGACTTAACTGTGTCATTTTTTGGATCAAATATTAGTCCAAATGATATTCAAGAAACCATATTTAGTAAAAAAGAGTTTACCGAATTGATCCATTCTTTTTGTATTCAACTCAACGAAAATAGCGAAGGGGATAAGTTCTTAGAATTGGAATTAGAACTTGTTGCCGGACTTCATGATTTACCATTATCAAAAGAAGAATTTTCAAATGCATTTTTTGAACAATTGGCAGTCATTAACCAAGATTTCAGAGAAGCGAAAAGAATGATCGTGAATCCAGCACAATTAGCAATTACCTATTATCAATTCGGCACTGGTCCTTTTGAAGACCGAGATATGCGTATTAAAGCAAAATACCTCAGTTAGTACGCCTTTTTTTTGGCTATAAATTGACTAATTTTATCCGATGAAAGCAACCGGAGTTACTGTAGAAGAAATTCTCGAAAACATCCCTGAGGAAAGAAAGAAAGCTTTCTCAAAACTTCATCAGGTGATTGTTGCAAACCTACCGAAAGGATTTGAACCCGGCATCAGTTACGGCATGTTAGGTTACGTCATTCCACATAGCCTTTACCCAGAAGGCTATCATTGCAAACCATCCGAACCGCTTCCTTTTGCAAGCTTAGCTTCTCAAAAAAACAGCATCAACTTCTATCATATGGGTTTGTACGCAGATCCAACTTTAATGGAATGGTTCGTTGCGGAATATCCGAAACATTGTTCTCAAAAGCTCGACATGGGCAAAAGCTGCATTCGCTTTAACAAGTGGGATCAAATTCCATTTGAACTCATGGGGCAACTCATGCAAAAAATAAGTGCTGAGGAGTGGATTCAGATGTACGAGCGGCTTTATAAGAAGAAGTAATCATACCTTTATTTAAAATTCAATAGATGTCAGAAGAATTACAAAAATGCCCCTCGTGTGAATCACCCTACGGATACGAGAGTGGAGAAGGTCAATACACCTGCCCAGAATGTTCCTATGAATGGAATTTAGCAGATGTAGCCTCAGCCGATGAACTTGTTGTTTTAGATGCCAACGGCGCTCGCCTTCAAAATGGCGATTCAGTAGTAGTAGTCAAAGATTTACCTGTCAAAGGCGCTCCGAAACCAGTCATTAAAGCAGGTACTAAAGTGAAAAACATCAGACTTACCGATGGCGACCACAATATTGATTGTAAAATTGAAGGCTTTGGAGCTATGGGTCTAAAATCAGAATTTGTCAAAAAAGCTTAGTTTGCGAAGTTTAAGTTTATTTGTGATATTGTTTTTTTGTGTGGCTTGTGTTGACAAGTTTAAACCACATAAAGAAATTATTACCTCTTGTCCTGAAGGTATTGAAACAAAAAAAGTCCTTTTTATAGGTTGGGATGGCGTTCGTTCAGATGCACTTCAAACAGCCCAAACTCCCAATTTAGATAGTTTACTGCAAGAATCCTACTATTGTTATTCAGTAGACAGAGGACCTTACACCGTGAGTACACCCGGATGGTCTACTATTTTACATGGTGTTTGGCCAAGCAAACACGGACTAACTGAAAATTCCTTTAAGCGCAACCGCTATAAGGAATACCCTGATATTTTTCACATTTTAAATCAATTCAAAACAGGTTATGGCCTTGCTACTCTAAGTAATTGGGATGCCTTTTTACAGATCACTTCGAATGAAGACTATGCCCAGCGCTTTGACACAGACATAGCAATGACTGCCGATGCACTACAGTTACTCGATCAATGTGTTCCAGATGTACTGCTCATGCATTTTGATTTTCCTGATGACTCGGGGCATGAATTTGGATTTTCACCTTCATCGCTTGAATACCTTAATGCAATTGAAACATGCGATGTATACTTAGGGCAACTTCTCCAGAAAATTGAGTGGCGCGAGTCTAATTTCAATGAACAGTGGATGATCGTCATTACTACGGATCATGGCGGAGAAGGTACGGGGCATGGTAATCAAGATAACCTTGACCAGACCCGTAAGGTTTGGTATGTTGTTCGGACCCCTGGTTTATTTAGTCAAGAAGTCAGTGCTGGCAAGAGTGTAGATTTACTTCCTACTATGCTACAATGGCTTTCTTGTCCACGACCTGCTAATTTGGATGGAACCCCATTATTATAGTATATTGAAAATTTCTTTTAAAAATCTCAAATGAAAACTATTGTATTGTTTGTTGGAATCCTCATCTTTATAAGCGCTTGCAACCGTACTTCTTGCGAAAATGCGCAAGCAGCGACGATTGTTGACTATACAGGCTTAGACGGTTGTGGCCTAGTCATCAAATTGCAAAACGGTGAGGTACTTGAACCGATCAACCTCCATGACTTCAATATCACTCCAACTGACGGCATGAAGGTTTGGGTCAAATACCACGAAGTAGGATTGGCCAGTATTTGTATGGTGGGGCCAACGGTTCAAATCGATTGTTTGGCGAAGCGGTAATTTTAGTTTTTTCGCATTGCTTTGGTCCGGGCCACAAAATAAGGATTCACCAAGTTAGCTTTGTTGTAATGGAGTGGCTCACCTGTGACTGCATGAACCACTTCTCCGCCAAGTGCTTCTAAAATGGCTTGCCCTGCAGCGATATCCCATTCCATAGTGGGGGCAAAGCGCGGGTAGATATCTGCGCGACCTTCTGCTAAGTCAAAGAATTTGAGGGCAGATCCTTTTTTGATAAAATCGAGTTCATGTCCTTGCGCCTTGAGTTCATTGATAATTTGCAATACGGCGCCACTGTGATGGCTGCGCGAGCAAGCCATGACTAAGGGTTTGTTGCATTGTTGAGGAATTTCAAGTTTTTGCCAATTGTCAAAATGATGGACTTCTTCGAATTGTAAAATAAAGACCCCAGTATCTTTTGAGCCCATCAAAATTTTTTCCTGAACCGGTGAAGCGATGAGCCCGAAAATAGGTAAACCATTTTCAATAAGGGCGATATTGACGGCAAATTCGTCATTGCGCTTGATAAATTCTTTGGTGCCGTCTAATGGGTCAATGCACCAACATTGGGTCCAGTGTTGTCTGACCTCAAACGGAAGTTTTTCGCTTTCTTCTCCTGTGATGGGTATGCCCAATGGGCTCAGCATTTGTTCTATGATTTGCGAAGAGGCCAGGTCTGCTTTGGTAACCGGAGACCCATCTGACTTATCTTGAAACGAAAATTCTTGTTGGTAAATCTCCATAATTGCTTTTGAGGCCGCAATTGCAGCATCTATGGCAATCAGATATGCGTTGCGGAGTTTTGGCAATTAGAGTTGCATTTCTGGAACAAAATCAGGGACAACTAAGTCACCTTCGGTCTTGGAAATAATTTCTTCAACACTGACACCAGGAGCGCGCTCAATTAAGTGAAACTTACCGTCTTTGATTTCTAAAACTGCTAATTCTGTTACGACTTTTTTCACACAACCAACGCCAGTCAAGGGCAAGGTACATTCCTTGAGTATTTTTGATTCTCCAGCTTTATTGCTGTGCATCATGGCCACAATAATGTTCTCTGCAGACGCTACGAGGTCCATGGCGCCACCCATTCCCTTGACCATTTTACCCGGAATTTTCCAGTTGGCGATATCGCCGTTTTGTGAAACTTCCATGGCGCCGAGTACGGTTAGCTGCACGTGTTGCCCACGGATCATGGCAAAAGACATCGCAGAATCAAAAAAAGAGGCGCCGTCGCGGACGGTAATGGTTTGTTTGCCTGCATTGATGAGGTCGGGGTCTTCTTCGCCGTCAAATGGAAATGGCCCCATGCCTAAAATGCCGTTTTCGGATTGGAATTCGACATCGATTCCTTCCGGTATGTAATTCGCAACGAGCGTAGGGATGCCAATACCGAGATTGACGTACCAACCATCTTTGAGTTCTTGCGCAATGCGTTTGGCAATGCCGTTTTTATCGAGTGCCATAGGTTAATTTTTTGGACGAACGGTGCGTTGTTCGATGCGTTTTTCGAATTTTTCTCCTTGGAAGATGCGCTGCACGAAAATTCCAGGCGTATGAATTTGGTTGGGGTCTAGGGTTCCGGCAGGCACCAATTCTTCAACTTCTGCAATGGTTATTTTACCAGCCATAGCCATCATGGGATTGAAATTGCGGGCAGTTGCCTTATAGATGAGGTTGCCTTCTGTATCACCTTTCCAGGCTTTGACAATTGCGAAATCTGCGGTAAGAGCGCTTTCGAGAATGTGTGGCTTACCGTTAAAGATGCGCACTTCTTTGCCCTCCGCAACTTCTGTTCCGTAGCCAGCTGGCGTGAAAAACGCAGGAATACCTGCACCGCCCGCACGGCAGCGTTCAGCTAAAGAACCTTGTGGAATGAGGTCGACTTCGAGTTCACCACTGAGCATTTGGCGCTCAAATTCATCGTTTTCTCCGACATAGGAACTGATCATTTTTTTGACCTGTTTGCCTTGCAATAAAAGACCAAGGCCAAAATCATCGACCCCCGCATTATTGGAGATACACGTCAGGTTTTTAACGCCCATCTCGACGAGTCTTGCGATCGAGTTTTCGGGGATTCCGCACAAACCAAAGCCACCCACCATGAGGGTCATGCCGTCTTGGATGCCTTGGAGTGCCTGGGCAGGATCTTTTACTACTTTATTCATGTCTTAAAATTCAAATGGAACCTCTGATTCGTCTACAGTTTCGGGTTGTGGTGCAGCGGTGCAATCATAGACCGCAGGGTCGTAGTCTGAAGGCGGATCGAAATCTCGGGTGGAAAGTGCTATGCCAGGGTCTTTGTAAACTTTCTGCATGAAGTATCCGTAGATGGGTAATGCCATCCGGCCTCCTTGTCCCCAGGTCATGCTCTTGAAGCGCACGGCGCGGTCTTCGGCTCCTACCCAAACACCGGTGACTAATTCTGGAGTGATTCCGACAAACCAGCCGTCGGAGTTGTTTTGTGTGGTTCCGGTCTTTCCTGCGGTTGGTGCACTGATGCCACCCCAGCTGCGTCCGCCGCGAAGGCTTCCGGCCGTTCCGAAATTGACAACACCCTTCATCATTTGGAGCATTTCATAAGCGACAGTGGAATTGAGCGCTTGTTCGCGGTGTTCGGTGGCGCTGTAAATGACTTTTCCATTGCGGTCGGTGATGCGTTCAATAAAAGTTGGACGAATATAGATGCCGTTGTTCGGGAATACACATTGCGCAGCTACCATTTGTAATAAGGAAAGGTCCATACTGCCCAAGCACATGGACGGAACGACATCATTCGGATTGAGTTCGATTTCCATTTTCTTGAGGAGTTTTTCGATTTGGTAGGGACCTCCAGTTTTTTGGACTGGATTGAAATTACCCATGCGACCCATTACCGCTACTGTTACTTTGTTGGAAGACTGTGCAAGACCGTCGCGTACTGTTGGTGCAGCGGGCCCAGCTGGGCAGTATTGGCCCACAACTTTGTTGGTGTTGTGGTCAACAAGGTCGAGGCAGTATTCATCGGCAGAAAAACCAGTGCAAGGGTTCACGACTTTCATGGAAAGCGCAGCGGCATAGACGAAAGGTTTGATAGTAGATCCTACTTGGCGCTTGCCTTGACGAACGTGGTCGTAGCCGAAATGTTTGAAATTGATACCGCCTACCCAAGCTTTCACGAAGCCAGTACGCGGGTCAACGGAGACCATACCAGCGTGCAAGAAAGCTTTGTAGTAGCGAATAGAGTCATTGGGGCTCATGACTGTATCGCGTTCTCCTTTGAGACTAAAGACGCTCATTTCAACGGGTTCGTTGAATGTTTTGTTGATCTCGGCCTCAGAAAGACCCAATGCCACTAATTTTTTGTAGCGGTCTGAGTTATGGCGAGCCGAAGTCATGATTTGCTCTACAATTTCTGGCTTGATGCTATTGGAGAAAGGATAGTTCTTTAGCCCTTTATTATTGAGGTCAAATTGCGGCTGGAGTTCTTCGTAGATGTGTCGTTCGACGGCCTGTTCTGCATAGCGCTGCATGGTGGGGTTCAGGGTGGTGTAGATTTTTAGACCGTCGGCATCGATGTCATAGGGGTTGCCGTCTTCGCGCAAGTATTTAAAGGTACCATCCGCTTTTTTCGACAAAAGGATGGACTGAACTTCTGTGCGCAACTCTTTTCTAAAATAGGGCGCCATGCCTTCTTTGTGGTCTAGCGAGCGGTAGCGCACTACGATCGGAGTTTGGATGAGTTTGTTGTATTCTTCACGGGTAATTTTGGCGCGTAGTGCCTCATTGCCTTTTTCGCTGTTTTTGAGCCATTGAAACAATACCTGATTGCGTCGGGAATGCGCAACAGTAGAATCTTTAGCGCGAGCAGCTAAAATTTCGTCTTTACTTACGGCACTCAGTGCAATGCCTTTGCTTTCTGCAATTTTTGCGCGGTAGTTGCGGATTTGAAAGCTGTAGGGGTTGTAGATAGTTGGGTTTTTGCAAAGCCCAACAAGTGTTGCCGCCTCGGACTTACTCAGGTCTTTGGGTCTTTTATCGAAATAAACGCGGGCGGCATTTTCGATGCCAACTGCATTGTAGAGAAAATCAAACTGATTGAGGTACATCGTGATGATTTCTTCCTTGGTGAAGCGCTCCTCTAAGCGTTTGGCGATGATGTTTTCGCGTGCTTTTTCACTTACCCGTCTAAACTTACCGAGTATACCGCCCACATAAGGCAGCTCGAGTCTAGTGCCACTAGCGCGCGCAATTTCTTCGCGCTGACGCTGTTGTAAGGTGAACAATAGTTTCGCCAACTGCTGAGGTATTGTGGATGCTCCGCCAGAACGGCCAAAAGATGTAAAGGAGCGAGCCAATGCGCGAAAATCGACACCCGAATGCTGGATAAAGCGTTCGTCTTCAGTGGAAATCAGTGCGTCTGTGACATACGGAGAAATTTCGCGGTATTTGACGCTGGTGCGGTTGACTTGCCAAAAGCGGCCAATGACGGTATCTTCTTTGACGCTTTTTTTGGCAAGGATCAATGAAGCTTGTAACTCTGGCGGATTATCGAGCATGGAAACCGGAGGGAGGTCGTCTTCGGATTGTAACAAAAGCAAGCATGCTACCAAAAAGAAAGGCAGCAAGGCAACAGCCCAGAACAATTTGGTCATTTTCTTTTGTTCTTGCTCATTTAAAACAGTTGCGTTTCTTTTCATAAGTTAAAATTTACAACTAATTAACGTAAAACGTCTTTGCGCTGGGCATCGAGTTTTAATAAAATAAATAACATGACACTGAACGACATCATGGAAGATCCACCGTAACTAAAAAAGGGCAAGGGGATTCCGATAACGGGCGCAAAGCCAATGTTCATTCCAATATTGATCGCGAAGTGATAAAAGAGGATCATGGCTACGCAATAGGCGTAAATTCTATTAAACGCCGCACGTTGTCTTTCCGCGATGATGATGATCCGGAACAAGACAAAAAAGTAGAGTAGGAATAAAACCACTACACCGACAAAACCCCATTCTTCTGCAAAAGGGCAAAAAATAAAGTCGGTTTCGCTCTCTGGAACGTGATTGGAACGAACACTTGAAACGGATGCTTCTCGGTAACCTTTGCCAAAAAAGCCACCGGAGCCCACCGCAGCCATTGCGCGGTTACGGTTATAATCGTCGCCGTTCGGGTCTTCGCGGAGACCCAAGAAGAGTTCGATGCGGTCTTTTTGGTGTGGTCGGAGCATGTCAAAACCCTTGTCGACAACAAAGCTCAGTGCGCTACCTATCAGCAAACCGAGGGTCAAGACGACCATCATGCGAGAGCGTTCACGACGCGTACTGAATCGTTGTAAAAGCAACCAAGAAAGCGCGTAAATCAAAAGCAATCCAAAAATAACACCTGAAGAGCCACTTAAGGCGAGGTCGAGCCCAAATAATGAAAGGTTGAAGACAACGCTATCGAGTAAGAGTGTGATGATGCTCAAAAAGACGACTGCAAAGAGAATTGGGATAAAGTGAGACCCAACCCATGTTTCTTTGTAGCGCACGCCAGGAATGGCATTTACAAAATTGAGCAAAATAGGGTCAAACGTGAGGCCCTCGCGGTACATCACGAAGAGAAAGGAGGTAAATACGACAAATGTACCCGCATCGGGTTGCAATAAAATGAGGATCATCGGGATGAGCAAAATACTGCTTGCGGTGAGTACGGTTCCGGTGGTTTGTTGCTTCACGGTGAGCCCACTGATGTATTTTGCGAGCAGTAGAGAAGTAGAAATTTTGGCAAACTCAGCGGGCTGCACCCCAAAAGAACCCACACCCAGCCAAGCGTGCGCTCCGTGTACGGCAGGCATGAAGAGGACGATCACCAACAAAACAAGTGTCGATAAATAGATAGGGATGGCAAATTTTCGGTAGATATCGGAGTCAATTAAAAATACGAGTAGCCCTAAAAACAAAGAAAAAACAATCCAAAAAAGTTGGCGGCCGTATTTCTCAGAAAAATTAAAAATAGACGGCGCCTCCTCGTTGTAGGCAACAGAATAAACCGTAGCAAAGCCCATTAAGAGCATGGTGATCAAGGCGCCAAAAAGCGGCCAGTCCAGGTGTTCGGTAAGGCTTTCTTGTTTGCGCATTAGTTGGATAATTGATAAGCAATTTGCGCTTCTAAAATGCGCTTTTCTTTATCGGGGTCGGAAATTTTTCCCTTTAAATATTTTTCAATGATCAAGGAGGCAATGGGTGCTGCCCAGGTACCGCCCCAACCGGCATTCTCAACAAAAACAGCTACGGCTATTTTTGGTTTTTTCATCGGGGCGAAAGCAAAGAATACGGAGTGGTCTTCGCCATGTGGGTTTTGGACGGTTCCGGTTTTGCCACAAACAAGGATGTCATTTAAACGCGCCATTTTTCCGGTACCACCCGCTTCGTTGACTACCCTGCGCATACCCTCAATGACAGGGTCAAAATGTTGGTAATTGATCATGGTCCAGCGTTTTTTCTTGAATTGAGGCAAAGACCCTTTTCTACCAATAGAACGCACAAAATGCGGCGTATAGTACCAACCTTTGTTGGCAATAATGGCTACAATATTGGCCATCTGTAGGGGGGTCAGTTTGACTTCTCCTTGTCCAATAGAAATAGAACGAATCGTAGAGAAGGCCCATGCATGATGACCATACCATTTGTCATAGAAAGCCGGATTCGGAATAAGACCTGGTCTTTGGCCACTGACGTCGGTGTCGAAGATGTCGCCAAGGCCAAAACTTCTGATGTATTTATACCATTTGTTGAGGCCATATTCGGCATCGGCAAAATTATTCTTCTTCACACCTTGTTGAATGATGCGTCGGACAGCCATGTAGTAATAGGGATTACAAGAGTACTGTATCGCTTCTGCAATATTTCGTGCCGAGGGGTGGTTGTGACAACCAACGAGGCTTTTGTCGCAGGGGAAACCCGTATTGGCGGTAATGACACCTTCTTGCATCGCAATTAAACTCTGCACCAGTTTAAAGATTGAACCTGGAGGATATTCTGCCTGCAACGGACGTGGGAATAGGGGCAGGTTCGGATCGTTGGCGAGTTTGGGGTAGTTGGCACTGATATTTCGTTTCCCTACCAACAAATTTGGATCATAGGACGGTGCGGAGACCATACTGAGGATTTCACCTGAAGAAGGTTCAATGGCCACAATACAGCCTTTTTTCTTGTTCATGAGTTTTTCACCATATGTTTGCAACTCAACATCCATCCCCATTTTGAGCGGATCCGCCTGACGCGCAGTGGTGTCGTACTTGCCATCGGCATAGGATTCAATAGCATTGTTGAGTGCTGAGGTGACAATGTATTTGATGCCTTTAACGCCACGCAATTCCTTTTCATAGAAGCGTTCTATTCCAGCCCGACCAATATTGTTTCCGGGTTTGTAAAAACGATCTTCTTCGATTTCTTCGCGGTAGACCTCAGAGAGGTAGCCCAAAATATTGGCAGCGCTTTTATAAGGGTAATTGCGCGCACTTGTGGCTTCTTCATGAAAACCCTTGAAATTGTCGAGATGCGGTGCAATTTTAGACATCTCCTCTAGCGTCAACTCTTTCAAGAATGGATAAGCGCGGATTTTTTGGTAATTCGGCGTTCGCTTGCCAGTGATTTTGTTGTAGTATGTGCCCTCGCCTTCAACAATTTCCTTGAAGCGTCGACGCACTTGTTTTTTAGTCCAGCCGATGAGTTTGGCAAAGGCAGCGGTATCGAGATTGACCATGCTGTCCTCGACCATCATGAGGTTGTAGTATGTTTGGTTGGTTACAATTTTTTTGCCGTTGCGATCGAAAATAACGCCGCGTGGCGGGAAAATTTCTTTGCGTTTTTCGGCAATTTCTTGAGCCCTGAGCGTCCAGGTATCGTCGATAACCTGCATGTAGAAAAGGCGGATGAGGTAGATGCCCACCACCAGAACGATGAAGCTGAGAATGACATTTCGGCGCGCGTCTAGGTTCATTTCTTTTGCTTGCTATTCAAAATAAAACTTTGAATCAGGAGGGCTAAAAGGAATGAGAGCCCGCCACTTAAGATGGTCTTTTGCAAGATGAAACCTAAACGGCCAATTTCGAAAATTTCGAGCAAAAAGAACCAAAAGGTATGCAAACCAAGTAGCAAACCATAGACCAGCCCAAACCAACTTGAGCCCATGTCTTGGGAAGTTGGTTCTTTGAGTGGGTCATAGCCCTCGCGAGGGCCATAAAATTTAAAAACGATGGGTCTGAGGTAAGCCATGAGCACCAAGGCAGAACTGTTGAGCCCATAGGTGTTGGAGAAAATATCGATCACCAAACCCATTAGAAAGGCAATGCCCATCATGGGAATGACGGTCAGTTCAAAGGGCAACAACATGATAAATAAAGGTTGGATCATGAGGTGTATGCCATAGCCGATATTGAGCTGATTGAAGACCAAAGCTTGCAAGAAAGCAAAGACCACAAAGCGAATGATATGTTTGTAAACGATATTCATGTTATTCGTCGTCTTCGGGGATTCTGGCTTCTAACGCTGTTTGTTCCGCTAAATGAAGGTTTTTGATAATGTAAACCCTTTGTAAGCGGCGGTAGTCGGTCGAATAACTAATTTCTACTTTCCAAAGCGCTTGCCCTTCTATTGGCTCTGTGAAACACACCTTTCCAACAGGTAGGCCTTTTGGAAAAATACCGGAACCTCCGCGCGTTTCTACTTTCGACCATTTTTTGATCCGCAAGTCATTGTTGATACCGGTGATCATGCCGTAGCGCGGATCGCGGCCATCCCATTTGAGAATGCCATGTAGATCTGTTTTTTTCATGTGGATACTGACATCGATGTTGATGTCTTTGGTAAGAACGGTTTTGACCAAGCTATAGTGCTTGCTGGCGTAGTGGATGACGCCCACAATTCCTTGCTGACAAAATACCCCCATGCCACGCTTGATACCCTGAGCTGTGCCGACATTTAAAGTGAAATAATTATTGAGGCGGTCTACGCTTGAGTTGATTACCTCTGCAGGAATGTAAGTGTATTGCTGTTCGTAAATGGTGTCGTTGACCTTGATCTTTTTTCTTGATAGTTGATACATGAATTTGGGCTGGCGTTTGCGCCAATAGATATTTTCCCATTGTAATTCTGTATTGTTCTTACTCAGGTTGAAGTGCTTGGTGAGGTCGTGTTCCCATTCAAGGATTTGAATCGCAATATTGTTGTTGGTAGTCAGAAATTGATTGCGCGGAAAACTGAGGTAAGTGACATACCAACTTAGCGCCAGAATTTGCAGCACAGCAAAGACCAAAAAGATCCGAAAACGTTGCAAAAAAGCGATGAGATTGCGCATAAAAACAAAGGTAGTAATTCTACCTGATTTTTTCTCAGTTGAAACCGAATGAGTACCTTCGTTTGATGAAGACTTTTCAACCATTGTTAGTAACGCCCCGATACTTTATCTAAATTCTAATTACCAATAAATGAAAATCATTTTAACAGGCGCCACCGGCATGATCGGCGAAGGAATTTTAATCGAATGTCTCAACGACCCTCGTGTTCAAGAGATTTTAAGTGTGAGTAGAAAACCCAGCGGAAAGTCACACCCAAAATTAAGCGAATACATCGTCCCTGAATTTCTCGATCTTTCAGAAAACGATACCAAATTACAAGGTTATGATGCTTGTTTCTTCTGTGCAGGCGTGAGTTCAGTCGGGATGGAAAAACCACTTTACGAAAAACTCACCTACGACACCACCATGGCCTTTGCCAAAGCAATAGGCAATCAGCCTCAGCTTTCTTTTGTGTACGTGAGCGGCGGTGGTACAGATCGTACCGAAAAAGGCCGCTTGCATTGGGCCCGCATCAAAGGGAAAGTCGAAAACGACCTACTCAAATTACCCTTCAAACAAGCATTTGGCTTCCGAATTGGCATGATGATTCCGGCCAAAGGTCAGCAGCACGTCTTGAAGTACTACAATTATTTGGGCTGGATGTCACCCTTCTTAAAAGTATTTTTCCCGAATGTCATCAGTACCATGCGCCAGGTTGCCAACGCCATGATTCGCGTATGTTCGGAAGGATATGCAAGTGATGTTATTTATGTGAAGGATATTCGTAAGTTAGACCAATAAATAAAGCATGAAGCAGTTACTTTTTATTTTAATCTTGTTTTGTACGGCTGCACTTCAGGCCCAAAACCTCGACATCGATCTACTCCGTAAAATCAATATTGATCGCAATACCGCCCTGGACCCCACCTTTAAATTCATCACGAATTCTGTTTCGCCAGTTGGCAAGGCAGCGCCTTTGCTCGTCTTGTCCGTTGGTTTCATTACAAAAGACAAAGAATTGTTAAACAAAGGCATGTATTTAGGCGCTTCATTCGTCGCTACGGGGCTGCTTACCACTGGTCTGAAGTATGCAATCAATAGAGATCGTCCGTTCGTTACTTACCCAGAGATCCAGCAACTTACAGGCGCTGGAAATCCTTCTTTTCCTTCTGGGCATACTTCAGAAGCCTTTGCAGTTGCGACATCCTTGAGCTTGTCATATCCAAAATGGTATGTTGTTGCCCCAAGTTTCTTGTGGGCGAGTGCGGCTGGATACTCGCGCATGCACCTCGGCGTTCATTACCCAAGTGACGTACTTGTCGGCGCTCTGATTGGCAGCGGTACCGCATGGTTGTGTCACGAGTTGAATAAGCGTTATTTTAAATGATCCACTTCCTTCAACAACTCAAATACCGCAATGAAACCATGTTTTATTTCGGTCTGGCCTGCCTTGTCCTTTCCATACTTTTCTTGATTTTATCCAAAACGTCCTCCACACAAGTATACGGCGTAAGTGCGTGGTACAAGCCCTTCAAATTCGCTTTTTCTACCTTGACTTTTGCTTGGGCCATGGGCTGGTATTGCTATTACTTGCCCAATTTCAATGTCAATCTTTTCAATTGGTCGATCATCCTATTGCTCGGTTTCGAAATCGCCTACATTGCTCTTCAAGCGGGCAGAGGCCAACTCTCGCATTACAACATGAGCACACCAGTTTATGCGGCACTTTACTCCATGATGGCCATGGCTGCTTCTGCTGCAACGCTCTACACCGCCTATGTTGGCTATCAATTTTTCAGCAATGATTTTCCAGCGCTACCCACCTATTATTTGTGGGCCATTCGCTTGTCTATCGTCATTTTCGTCATCTTCTCTTTCGAAGGCTTCGCCATGGGTTCCACCCTCAACCACAGCGTCGGCGCCCACAACGACAACTCCAACTTATTCATCATGGGCTGGAGCAAAACCGTCGGCGACTTACGCGTCTCGCATTTCATCGGCATGCACGCGCTGCAGGTTTTGCCAGTACTTTCATTTTATGTTTTAAAGAATACCAAACTGACTATTTTGATAGCCATCATCTATGGTCTGTTGGCGCTCTCCACCCTGATTCAAGCCTTGAAAGGAAAGCCGTTTTTGGGCGGGAAGGGGAATACGGAGGTGGGGTAGGAGTATGCGTTTGAAGTAGTCTGTATTTCTACTGACGCTCATTTACATTTCTTTACAGTTGCAGGCTTGATAGATAGCATATCAGTCCTCGTCGTGCAATTTCAGTCAAAATTATCGTTAGCATTTATGTACTAGATTTTGAATTTAAAATTTGGTAAAAATGAACTAATAGCTTAATTTTGTGAAACGACAGGCCAAGATAATCAGAACAAATGAGGAAGGAACCGTGGTTGTTTGTATCGATATTCAAAATTTTAAACCAATTCTTGAATATCTTACAAAGAATGCACGTCATAAGAAAAAGTTCAATTATATCGTTAATCTCGTTCTTCAGCGGATTCGAAATACTGAGGTTTATGATAAAGAGGACATCAATAAAAAAAGTAGAGGTGTTACAGCCATGAAATTTTTCAAAGGGCAATCCAACGATAGGATTTACTGTAAAGAACAAACTATAAATGACAAAACTTTTGTGATCATAATGGCGGAACTTCTTGAGAAGAAAAAATCGCAAGGGATCAACCAAAAAACCAAAAAATTAATTGAAAAAGTAGCCGGTTATGAATACGAAATCATCGAATAGTGCTTACGGAGAAATTGAAACTGCATTCAAAACTATTTTATCTTTTGATAATGAGCAGGATCAGCTCGAATTAGATGCAAAGATTATTATGTCCAAATTTTTAGAAAAGGTTCAAGAAATCGCAACTCAAAAAGGGCTCAAAAAGAAAGACTTAGCCGACAAAATTGGCACTTCAGCGAGTTACATCACACAACTTTATCGAGGTCATAAACTTTTGAATTTAATGACGTTAGCAAAGTTGCAAAGAGCCTTAGATATTGAATTTGATATTGCAATAAAAACATCTAAACAGATAAAAAATCCTATCAAAGCGGAAATTTCAGGTGCTTATTTAAAACCCAGGTATGCATCCGATAAATCAGGTGAGTTTACCAAACACCCGCAGCGGTAAAATCAGATCACTTTTTCGAAGCCTTAGGATTAAATAGCTTGTTGGTTGAAACCAAAACAAGTAATAATATCAAGGTAAAAGCAGAAGATTCTTTGGGGTTTTGCAGATAGTCAAAGGATAGATAACCCATCGAAATCAGCACAACTGCCATATATCCTATCTTGATATATCTATTGTTTGGTTGCTTTTTAGCAAATAGTGCCAAGGGAAAAATGGCGAGGACGGAAAGGATGATGAGTAGGTTTTGCATGTGTTAAATATATGAATTTCTCTGGATTACTCGCTATCGCTCGTGAACCCTTAGGGGAGGATCAAAACAATTGAAAAGCCAGTTGCTGCGCAACTTTGCCTTTTTTATTTCACATTGCTTACCAAAGCAAGCTTTTGACGCCTGTAAAACAAAAAAGCCAGCCTGACGGCTAGCTTTTCAATTGTTTTGCGGAGAGAGAGGGATTACGCTACGCGTGCTCTCCTCCCTACGGTCGTCGGGTCGAACCCTAGGGTTCTCATCCAAAAATTCTCCTTAAATAAAAAAAGCAACCATGTGGTTGCTTTTTTTATTCTGCGGAGAGAGAGGGATTCGAACCCTCGATAAGCTTTAGGCCTATACACACTTTCCAGGCGTGCTCCTTCAACCACTCGGACACCTCTCCAGGTTTTTAGTGGAGTGCAAAGATACGAAGCTTTTTTGATTCTAGGAAACCGGGCGCATGCGCAATTGGATCACGAGTGCCGAAAGGATGGTGAGGCCCCCGATGGCAAAAATTGCGGTATTGGTGGTCCAGAGGTCGGCGATTATGCCGGTGAGTAGCGCGCCCACAGCGTAGCCGAGGTCTCGCCAAAGGCGATACACGCCTATACTTTGGGCGCGCTGGCTCGGGTGGGTGTTGTCTGCGATGGCAGCTAAAAAAGTGGGGTAGACTACTGCGGTGCCGAGTCCAAGAAAGACGCTGAGCATTGCAAAGGCAGCAAAAGATTGCGCCCAAATGAAGCCAAGAATGGCAAGGCCTTGCAAGAACATGCCCCAAAAGAGCAAGGATTTTTTGGCGTAGCGATCGGCCAATTTGCCGGTAAAAAGCTGGCTGAGGCCCCAGACCATAGGGTAAATGGCAATGATTTGAGCGAGTTCTGTTGCGGTGAATCCTTTGCTCAGGAGTAAGATGGGGAACAAGCCCCAGATCATGCCGTCGTTGAGGTTGTTGACTAAGCCACCTTGGCTAATGGCGCCCAAATTGGGATGTTTCCAGGAGGTATCGGAAAAAATATTTTTCAAAAGCGGTGCTTTGCTTTCTTCGCCTTCGAGTTGAACAAAAGAACGTGTATCTTTGATCAGAAAAATACTCGACAAAAGTCCAAAAATAGCGAGAACAATACCAATATAAAAGGGATAAGGTCGCACGCCGTATGCATTGGCAATACTTGCGCTTAAAAAGGCTACTGCACCAACTGCCATATAGCCGGCAGCCTCATTGATGCCCATGGCAAAGCCACGGTTTTTGGGGCCCACCAAATCTATTTTCATCACTACCGTACTGCTCCAGGCTAAGCCCTGATTGATGCCTAGAAAAACATTGGCTAGAATAACCCAAGACCAATTGGGCGAGTACATGAGTAAGAGCGGAACGGGTAAAGCAAAAATCCAGCCCAAGATCAGAAGGTTTTTGCGTCCCCAGCGGTTGGCTAAGGTTCCTGCAAAATAGTTGGTAAGTGCTTTTGTGATGCCAAAAACCACAATAAATGAAAGAATGGCAGTTTTGGCGGCGAGCTGAAATTCTTGCTCGGCTAATTGAGGAAGAATGCTGCGCTCAAGACCCACCATGCCACCAACAAAAACATTGACCAGTACGAGCAAGCTAAATTGTTGCCAGTTTTCTTTGAGCCCAAGCTGCGTTTTTGACATTACATCAAGAGTAAACCGATGGAGAAATAGATAAAGATACCAATGACGTCGTTCAGGGTGGTCACAAAGGGGCCAATCGCGAGTGCAGGGTCAATTTTATAGCGGTTCAAGATCATCGGGAATAGCGTGCCAAAAATAGCGGCAAATAAAATGACGGTGAATAGCGATAAACTCACCACTACCCCTAAATGAATGTCTACAAAAACAGTTGCCACCAGAAAGATGAGACTGGCCAAAATAAATCCATTCATGATGCCTACACTTCCTTCTCTAATGAGCTTCGGGAGTATTCTGCCGAGATCTTTGTCGCCTCTAGCTAAGGATTGAACTACAATTGCCGATGACTGAACACCGACGTTTCCGCCCATTGCGGTAATGAGTGGAATAAAGAAGGCCATAGCTGGAATAGCGGTAATGCTCGACTCAAAATTAGAAATAACTTTAGCGCCAATGGTGCCGCCTAACATAGCGATAATGAGCCAGGGTAGGCGCGAAAAACTAACTTTCCAAATTGCGGCATCGGAATCTACTTTGTCTGAGATACCCGTTGCCATTTGGAAGTCTTTGTCGGCCTCTTCTTTGATGTAATCCACGACGTCGTCGAGGGTAATGCGGCCTACTAATTTGTTTTGGTAATCCACAACGGGCACCGAAACGAGGTCGTATTTCTCCATAACTTTTGCAACAACTTCTGCAGAATCGCTCGCCTTGACGGAGATGATTTTTTTGCTTTGGTAAATGTTCTCGATTTTGGTGCGCGCATTTGCAAAAAGCAATCTTTTGAGTGACAGCACCCCAAGTAGGTGGTCGTCGTCGTCGACAACAAAGATGTTGTAGACTTTTTCGACGTCTTCGGCTTGCTTGCGCAGTTCAATAATCGCGCGGTTCACTGGCCATTCTACGTTGGCCTGGAAGAACTCTTTTTGCATGAGCCCACCTGCGGTGTCGTCGTCGTAATTGAGGAGGTCAACGATATCTTCGGCTGCTTCGTCGTCTTCCATTTGGGAGATGACCTCCTGAATTTTTTCGTCGGGGAGGTCTCCTAAGATGTCGGCGGCGTCGTCGGAGTCGAGGTTTTCGAGCTGATCGGCCATCTCTTTACTCGAGAGCGAGGCCAAGAAGCGGTCGCGGACTTCTTCTTCAAGCTCCATTAAGATGTCGGCCTGGGTGTCTTCATCTACCATGAAGTAGATGAATTTGGCTTCGTCATTAGTGAGTTTGTCGAGAATTTCGGCAACTTCGGCGTAGTGGAGCTCCAAGACTTGCTCTTGGATCCAAAGGCGGTCTTCTGCGACAATTTTTTGACGCAGTTCGGCAATAAATTCTTTGGTTAACTCAAAACGCACCGGCTTCTTTTTGACAAAGATACGCAAATGCGTTGCAAAGGTTTTACCGCAAGGTTAAGTTGTTCGGGAATTAGTCATGACAAAGCCCTTCTACTTCGTGGAAGATGTCGTGGGCTTTGGTGATTTTTTCCAGTAAAAGGGCATCTTTATTGGCCTCATCTTTCATCGGTTTCTGAACCAATTGATGAATGTCCAAACACTGCTTTTCAAGTCTAGTAAGGGCTTCTTGAACACGATTGCTATTGGCAGAGGCCGGAGGTGTCGAGTTTTTCAGCAAAATTGCTTTGGCATAGAGTTCACCCGAACGGCTGCGCAATGGCGCAAAGTTTTTTTCTTCAGCCGGATGAAAAGTTTGTGCCATTACTTTATGAAAGTCTTTGATAGCTAGCCAATTATCTTTTTCAAGTTCTTTGAGTAAAGGGTCGTTTAGCGCAGCAGCATATTTTTCCGAAACTGCCCCCCAATTGATCAAGTTCCAAATCCCGCTAAGGTAATCTGCTCTTCTGTTTTGGTATTTGAGGTAGTAGGCATGTTCCCAGACGTCGATCCCTAGAATAGGAATACCTCGTTCCGCACTCACATCCATAATCGGATTATCTTGATTAGCAGTACTGTAAACCGCAAGTTTTCCTTCAGGTGTAACAACTAACCAAGCCCAGCCACTACCAAAACGCGTACTCGCAGCCTTGTTTAAAGTGGCAATTAAGGAGTCTATAGAGGTGTACTTTGAATCGATTGCCGATTGTAGTTCTTTAGAGATAGGACGCTGACTTTCTTTAGGAGCAAGGATATCCCAAAACAAACTGTGGTTATAGTGGCCACCTGCGTTGTTGCGCACCGTTGCCGAGCGAAAACTTGCATACATGAGCAGGTCGTTCATGCTGATCTTCTCCATGGCTGTTCCGGTGATTGCTTTGTTGAGGTTTGTTACGTACGCAGCATGGTGCTTGTCGTGGTGAATTTGCATGGTTTGCGCATCAACTGCGGGTTCATAGGCAGCAAATTCAAAAGGTAAATTTGGAAGGGTATAAACTTGCGCAAATCCGGTGCTTGAAAGTAGGATAAGCAAGCCCTGAATAAGAAGGTTTTTAGACATAACGATTGTTTTAGGTTCGAAATTAGAAAGATTAAAACCCCACACTTGTTAAGGGTTCGTTAAATATTCTGCAAATCGACCATTCGCATGGCGATGAAAGCCTTCAAGACCCTTTCACCAACGTTCGGTACCTCCACGTGGATAAGGTAAATACCACCTGCAACTGGAATACCGGCATGGTTGGTGAGGTCCCAATCTTGGAAGGTGAGCGGACTGTCTTTTTTGATGTTACGCACAAGCTTGCCATTGGCAGTATAGATCCTGATCTGACACTGTTCTGGAAGGTTGGTAATCTTGATGCGGTTGTCAAGTTTATTGCGCTCGTACTCAGAGAATGCGTAGTATGGATTAGGTACTACATTGATGAGGTCTAGCGCCTCTTTGAGCATGTCTTGCGAGCCAATTTGTGTGGCGATTTGGTCCATACTCCA
>ENA-ORFA01000034-ORFA01000034.1-marine-metagenome-genome-assembly--contig:-NODE-34-length-68768-cov-5.971190_pt1 | contig 68768 bp, 71 predicted proteins | sample MGYA00248621_ERZ508587 | MGnify/ENA primary metagenome ERZ508587 (study PRJEB26250, sample SAMN06266239) | marine metagenome | isolation source: Columbia River Estuary | place: USA:Columbia River Estuary... | reverse complement strand
GACAAAATTAAATTGCTACTCGGACAATGAGCCACGCCGATTCGCGCTGCACCGAGACGTTTAATTTCTTGCGGGTTCGGCATCACGCAATGCGCAAGCCAGGTGCGGTCGGTGCACCAACCAACCTCCTCTAAATAATCCATCGGACGACAACCAAATGTCGCCAACGAAAACGCGTCATCTTCTGAATTCTCGGCAAAGTGCGTGTGCAAGCGCACATCAAGTTTCGCGGCCAACTCAGCCGAGTCGATCATCAATTGCTTTGTCACCGAAAAGGGCGAGCACGGCGCAAGAGCAACTCGCACCATCGCCCCATGACTGCGATCGTGGTGCTTGGCGACGGCGCGCGCAGACTCGTCAAGAATGACATCGTGGTCTTGCACCACGTCATCGGGTGGCAAGCCGCCATCTTTAATCGACAACGACATCGACCCTCGTGTGGGATGAAAACGCATGCCGAGATCAACCGCCGCAGCAATTTCGGCACTCAGCAAATCACCTGCGCCTGCAGGGTGAACGTAAAGATGATCGGTTGAAGTCGTGCAACCCGACAACGCCAATTCAACGAGCCCGATCCATGCAGAAACATGCGCCGATTCTTCGTCAAGTGTGCGCCACAACGGATACAAAGTTTGCAACCAACCAAACAGTGGCGCGTTCGTCATCGGCGGAAACGCCCGCGTCAGATTTTGATACAGATGATGATGAGTGTTTACAAGACCTGGCGTAACAAGGCAATCGCTGGCGTCTACAACTTGTTTTGCTGGCGGCGGCGCACCGTCGCCGATCGCTGAAACAAAACCGTTTGTAATCGCAACCCAACCATCTCGTATTTCTCTTCGACTGTTATCCATCGTCGCAACAAGCGACGCGTGAGCGATTACAAGATCGGCAGGTTCAGTAGTCAGATATTTAACTCGCGAAGTTCACTCTTCGCGTGTCGTTCATCGGCATCGCGATACAACAAGTGACCAAGCAATGCGGCAATACCTGCAGTTGACAAGCCAACGATTATCGGAAACGCCAACAATGCAAGAACGAGAATTATTGCGCCAGCCATTTTATTTCTCAGGCTTATAAGCCCAAGCCTCAATCTCGACTGCGCCATTGGCCGGAAGCGATGCAACACCAATTGTGCTTCGTGCTGGGCGAGATGTGCCAAAGCCCTCAACATAAGCCTCATTGAAAGTCGCAAAAGTATCCATGTCGGTCAAAAAGCACATCGTCTTTTTCACGTCTTTGATTGATGCGCCAACAGACTTGAGTTGACCTTTCAAGTTTTCAATCGCTTGTGCAGTTTGTGCGCTAACACCACCACTGACGATTGCGCCGTCTTTGAGTCCAAGTTGTCCAGAGACAATTATCCAGTCGCCTGCGCGTACGACGGGCGTGTATGGCCCGATTGGTGCAGTTTGTTTTGCCATGCGTTAAATCGTAGATGATCTTTGTGCCAATACGATAACTCGCATGAAAAATCTAAGTCGCCGTGGGTTTATATCTGGTTCAGCCACGGTGCTTGGGGCTGGCATCTCGTTTGGCATTTTGACATCATGTGGCGAGGGTTCGACATCAAATCAAGACTCTCAGTCCGATTTTCCAGACGATTTGCAACTGGTGCAGCGCTTTCCACAAGTTTTGGTTCCTGGAAATTTGCGTTTGCCAATTTCTCTCGCACTTTCTTCTGGGATAATTGATTCGAACAGCGACTTTAAGTTTCCGCAAACGCTCTCAGCAAAAGTTGTCGATCTTTCTACCGACAAAGTAATTATTGAAAATGTCTCTGCGCCGTTGCACGGTATTGTTTCTGCGCATTCGCACAGCGATGGTTCTGTGCATTCGCATGACGCAGAAAGCTCTCTGCCTTATTATCCGTTTCGCGCAAATATTTTGGCGCCTGGCAACTATGCGCTTGTCGTTTCGGGTGGACCAATTGAAGGTGCTGCGTTCAGTGTTTTAGAGCGAGATCAAGTCGCAGTTCCTGGTGCAAACGACTCGTTGCCAGGTTTTGATACGCCAACTTTTGACAACAATCGAGAAGTCAAACCAATTTGCACGCGAATTCCAGACCCTTGCCCGTTTCATGCGATGACTCTCACCGAAGCTTTGAAACTTGGCGTGCCAGTTGCGTATCTTGTCGGCACGCCAGCTCACTGTCAGACTGGCACTTGTTCTCCAGCGCTCGACGGATTAATTGAAGTTGGATCGCGAATTGGTGATCGTGCAGTCTTCGTTCATGCAGAGATTTACTCAGACGAAGCAGCAACGGTTATTGCCCCAGCAGTTAAGGCACTTAACTTAACTTTTGAGCCAGTGCTTTTTATTGTTGACGCAAACGGCAAAATTGTCGAGCGACTAGACGCCGTGTTTGACGCAAAAGAAATTTCTGACGCGTTGACACGCGCGGGCATTAACTGAAAATCAGCTAAAGCTTTGACCACAACCGCAACTGCGTGAAGCATTTGGGTTGGTGATCTTGAAGCCTGCATCTTGCAGACCGTCGTTGTAATCAAGATTTGCGCCTTCAAGAAGTTGCAGCGATGCAGGATCAACCACAACTTTTACGTCACCGAATGTTTGCACCATGTCGTCGGCTGCAAATTCGCCATCAAAAAACATTTCATATGAATAGCCCGAGCATCCGCCTGGACGCACTGCGACACGCAATGCAAGTTCTGTTGCGTTTTCGGCCTCGAGAAGTTGCTTTACTTTGACTGCTGCTTTATCGGTAACAGTGATCATTTTTTGGTCTCCCATTAGGTTTTCGAACTAATAGACACACTACCGCCCGACATGGCTTGGCAACACGATTGTGCCAAGTGCGACGAGCCATCTATTGGCTTGTCAGGTAGTTTCATATGTATGACTGCTCGCCGAGTGCAGCCGCCCACGCCCGCAGAAGTGACCAATCTTTTGCGCGCCGTGATTGACCCAGAACTTGGCGACAACATCGTGGATCTCGGAATGGCCACGGGCGTCACAGTCTCGGAAGATGGCTTGGTCACGATCGGCGTAAAACTGACAATCAAGGGTTGTCCGTTGCGCGTGCAAATCAAAAACGATGTCGAGTCACGAGTCACAACTCACCCCGGTGTTTCAAAAGTAAAAATCGAATGGGGCGAAATGGATGCAGATGAGCGCACAGCCGTCATGACCCGCGCCAGATGGAACGCCAAAGAAAATGCACCAGCGACTCAGATTCCGTTGAACACTCGCATCTTGGCAATTGCCAGCGGCAAAGGTGGTGTCGGTAAAAGTTCAGTGACTGTAAATCTCGCTGCAGCACTTGCGAACCAAGGTTTCACGGTCGGCGTTTTGGATGCTGACATTTGGGGATTCTCAGTGCCGCGAATGTTGAACATGTCAGATCGTCTTGAAGCCAAACTGGTAGCTGGCAGTGAAAAACCCAAGATGATTCCGAACGAAAGAATTGTCGGCAAGGGTGTTTTGAAAGTCGTCAGCACGGGCATGCTCGTCGAAGATGAAAGCACCGCGTTGATGTGGCGTGGATTAATGCTGACAAAAGCAGTCGAACAATTTTTGAAAGATGTGCACTGGGGCGAACTCGACTATTTGCTGATTGACATGCCACCAGGCACCGGCGATGTGCAAATGGGATTAGCCCGTATGTTGCCGCGCACAGATTTGATCATCGTCACAACACCCGCAGTTTCGGCGCAAAAAGTTGCGATTCGCGCCGCCGACATGGCGCGTCGAAGTTTCTTGCGCATCGCCGGTGTAATTGAAAACATGAGCGCTTTCACCTGCGAGCACGGAACTAGCTATCAGTTATTCGGCCAGGGTGGCGGTCAAAACTTGGCTAATGAAATCGGCGCTGAACTTCTTGGTCAGATTCCAATTGAGAGCGATGTGAGTCATGGCAGTGACAACGGCGAACCCGTCGCGATTTCTGGTGCAGGCTTTGCCGCTGAGGTGTTTCGTGACATCGCTAAAAAAATCATCTCGCAAACCGTTCCTGGCAATGAGATGGCCGGTTGCTCAGCCCGCATGCTCGAAACAGTCGCCCTCGCCCTCGGCGAAAAACCAAAAAAATAAATTAGCTAGTTTTTAGTATTCGGGGTCGCCGGGCATGAGAACGCCGATTACTTTGCCGTCGCTGTTGGTGCGTAGGCGAGGCAGAATCGCCACCGGGTTCGAAACTTTTGCCGCCGCTGCAAGAACTTCAGCCGTCGTCGCGTAATTAGCAAGAAACTTCAAGTTCTCTGAAGTCGGCGGAAACATCGCCAACTCGCCGCGCGCAAGTTTGTCGAGCGCCTGTTGTGGGTTGACCCACAAACTGGCAATCGTCTCTTGCGAGTCATGCAGCGGTTCTTGTGAACTCGGGGCACTCGCAACAAAAAATCGGGTATCAAATCTGCGTGCTTCGCCAACGGGTGTGATCCAATGACTCACATAGTGAATCGATCCTGTAACCAGTTTCAGATTTTCTCGTTCACACAGTTGAATCATGTTCAGCGACGAGTCATGAATGTCGTGTCGCGCCTGAGCAAAACGATTCTGTGTCGCGACATCATTAAACGCAACCACGTCGTTTGTTTTCAAGCTGCGGGCAAGCAACACCCCGGCTTCTTCGAAACATTCGCGAATCGCCGCAACCCAGTAAGCCAACCCACCGCGAGGAATCTGCAACAAGCCACTGGCTTGCGCGTCATCAAGTCCGTCACAAAATGCTTCAAGTTCATCTGTGCCATCAGTGGCGTCAACGCGCCCACCCGGAAACACATACATTCCGCCGGCGAACGCGGCGCTGTGAGTGCGCTGCAACATAAAAACTTCAATGCCATCGGCTACATCGCGAATCAACATCACGGTTGCCGCTGGTCGCAGGGCGCTCTTGTCTTCGCTTGAACTTTGCTGTTCTGCACCAAAACTTGTCACGCCCCGAGGATAGACACGACTTGAACCGTGAATCGCATCGAGAAACCTAGGCGCGAGTTAGTAAGTTCGCCGATAGGTTCAAAGCAATGAATCGCGTGTCGGTCGACACTGCGGGACGTCCACCGTCGGTGGATGCACTCGCACGAGAGCTTGCGCTTCGCCATTCGTTGCCACATGCAGTTCTTGTAGATATTGCTCGTCGCGCAATCGCAAACGGTTCACTCACTGATGTAAAAAAACTTGCCGATGAACTCGCTGGTGACTTGGTGCAAAGTTTGTTGCGCGAAGTTGTCAACGCAACCGGAGTGTTATTGCACACGAACCTCGGCCGTGCACCGGTCGCATCGCAAACTTCGAGCCGTGCCTCAAATCTTGAATTGAACATGGCAACGGGTGAGCGCGGATCGCGACAGTCAACTGTTGGCAAATTACTCGCACTTTTGTGTGGCGCCGAATCAGCGATAGTTGTAAACAACAATGCAGCGGCTGTGCTGTTAGTTGTTGCAGCACTTGCAAACTCTCGGGATGTCGCCGTTTCGCGTGGTGAAAGTGTCGAGATTGGTGGAAACTTCAGAATTCCAGAAGTCACCGAGCAGTCTGGTGCGCGACTCGTTGATGTTGGCACAACAAATCGCACTCGCTTGCGCGACTATAAAAAAGCAATCGATAAACGGGGCAACGATATTGCGTTGGTGCTCAAAGTTCACCCATCGAATTACAAAGTTTCAGGTTTCGTCGAAGAAACCCCTGTGCGCGAACTCGCGACGCTTTCGGTGCCGGTGGCTGTCGACATTGGCTCTGGGCTGATCGACAACACATGTCCGTGGCTCGAGACTCGCGCGCCAAGTTGGTTGAGCAACGAGCCGGCAGCGCGACAAACATTAAACGACGGTGCGGCACTTGTAATGTTCAGCGGCGACAAACTCTTTGGTGGCCCACAATGCGGCGTAATCGCGGGTCGTGCCGACCTTGTTGAAGCATGCGCGCAACATCCACTTGCTCGCGCATTGCGGCCAGGCTCGACAACGATGCTGGCGATGCAATCACTCGCGCTTTCGTATTTGAATCGCACTGCGACAAAAGAAATTGTTTTCTGGAAGATGGCAACCATCAATGTTTCTGAGTTGCGAGAGCGTGCCAAACAAATAGTCACAGCAATTGGTTTTGGCGAGGTTTGCGAACTTGAGTCGATCCCCGGTGCGGGCTCTGCGCCTGGCGCAACTATTGAGTCCGCTGGCATCGTCATTAAAGGCGACTATCTCGCAAAATTACGGATGAATACGACACCAATAATTGCTCGCGTCAAAGATTCGAAAACTTTTATCGATCTGCGCACTGTTCAACCAGATGACGATCAAACTCTGATTCAAGCGTTGCGCTCGCTTAACTCTTAAATTCTTATGACAGTTCTCGCCACTGCTGGGCACGTTGATCACGGCAAGTCTTCGTTGGTGCTGGCACTGACCGGCACAGATCCAGATCGGTGGGCAGAAGAAAAACGCCGAGGCATGACGATTGATCTTGGTTTTGCGCACACGGTTTTGCCGTCTGGTGCCGTGGCAAGTTTCATTGATGTTCCGGGCCACATTCGTTTTTTGCGCAACATGCTTGCCGGTGTTGGGGCAATTGATGGCTGCATTTTGGTTGTGGACGCCAAAGAGGGCTGGATGCCCCAGACTGAAGAGCACTTTCAAATTCTTAAACTTCTTGGTCTTTCGCGCGGTGTTGTCGCCCTGACCAAAGTTGATTTAGTTGATTCGCAACAAGTTGAATTGCGCAGAAAAGAAATTGCTGCACATACGCGAACTTCATTTTTAGAAAACGCACCGGTTATCTCGCTTTCGGTGGTTTCGCAAATCGGCCTTGACGATTTGCGGTTAGAGCTCGATCAACTCGTTGGCAACGCTGTTGAAAAGCAAAATACACAAACCAAACAACGACCAAGACTCTGGGTAGATCGTTCGTTTTCAGCCAAAGGTGCCGGCACCGTTGTAACCGGCACTCTTATCGGTGGCTCGGTGAAGGCGAACGACGAATTGACTCTTGCACGTTCGAATAAGACAGTTCGAGTACGAGAGATCCAACAACATGAAAAGCCAGTTAGCGAACTCTCATCTGGGCATCGATGCGCCTTAAATCTTGTCGGTCTTTCGCATGATGAAATCTTTCGCGGTGATGTTCTAGTAACAGCCGAGCAGTGGCGACCGACTGCGTTGTTTGATGCTTCATTAAAAATCGTGCCGAGTTTGCAGCATCGAGTTACACGACGTGGGAGTTACTCAATTTATGTTGGTTCGGGAGAGTTTGACGCGAAAATTCGTTTGATCGGCACTCGCGAACTACACGCAGACGAAAGCGGATTTGTTCGAATTGCACTTCAAACTGCAATTCCAGTTTTACCCGGAGACCGGTACATCCTTCGCGAATCTGGTCGACAAGAAACTATTGGTGGTGGTGAAGTATTAGACATTCATCCGGTGCTTCGTGCCTCACGTGCCAAACCCGATCGATCACTTGACCGTTTGATTAGTGAGCGTCAGTGGATTACGGCTAAAGAGTTAGAACTTCTCACGGGCGAGTCACGCGAACCCATTGTGGGGCAGTGGCTTACAACCCCAGAACTGCTTGACGCAACGCGCAAAGATCTGGCGATCAAACTCGCCAAGAACAGTGACTCGCTAGAAATTGCAAAACTCAAACCACACGAACAAGCCGTTCTTGCAACTCTCCCCGATGTCGTTATCGAAATGGGCAAGGCCCGCGTCAAAGGTTCAAGTTCAATTATCGAGCACCCATATGTCGGATTATTCGCGCTCGGTGGCGTAACACCACCAGACTCAAAGTCGTTAGACAGGAATGTGATTCGTCAACTTGTTCAAAAAGGTTTGCTGGTCGAAGTTGATGGCATTGTGTTTCACATCAGCGCACTCGAGTTGGCGCGCAAAAAAGTACTTGAGATCTTGCAACAACACACGCAGGGTTTTACTGTTTCACAATTTCGTGAGCACTTGGGCATTACGCGCAAACATGCCGTGCCGCTTCTTGAAGCACTTGATCGTCGGGCAATCACAAAACGCTCTGGTGATTTGCGCGTCGGTGGCGCGCGACTAGTTAGCTAACTATTTAACTAGTTAGCAATATTTATTTTGGCTTGCGCATCTCGCGATAATCGCGGGCTGCACCTTCGAGTGGTTCAACTTCAAGAGTGACACCATCAATTGCAGCAACTCGCAATTCTTGACCGTCTTCAATCGGAGTTGCGCGGTTTGTGCGTGCACGCCATTGGGCATCGTGAATTCGTACAATCCCTAACGGATTAATTGCGCCAACTGCTTTTCCGGTGCTCCCAATCATCCACTCTCTACCAATTGTTGGTGTGGCAAATCGAGTTCTGACCATACTTGGCATACCGACGACGAATGCAAGAGCGATCGCCACAATTCCAGAAATAAATGTCAGCCATGAAAGGCGTATCTCGCCGCCATCGCTATTTCTAAACAGGGTGAAACTGGCAATCGTCAAAAGCGTGAGACCTAGACCGGTAAAAAATCGAGGGATACCGACCTGCACGTCAATTGCCATCAACAGCATCGACAAGATAATTACGACAAGGCTTGCGCCACGAATTGGCAATGTGGCTAAACCGTGACTTCCGAGCACAACGCAGACGGCGCCGACAACACCAGCAATGCCAATACCCGCGGTGAAGAATTCAAATATCAAAAGCGCAAGACCAATGATGAACAGCAAGAAAGTCACTGGCGGGCTTGCGGCCGTATGCAGTAGCCGCTCCATCAGACCGAGTTTGAAGAACCGGGTTGTTGCTGCTTCGCGAATTAGTTCGTCTCCAGATTCAGATTTGACATCAACAACGGTCTGCAGAACTTGACCTTTGATTGAAAGCCCGTTCATCGCCAGAAGCATGTTGCGCAATACGGGTACGCCCTCGTCATCGGTTGTGAGTTTCAGCGCACCTAATTTTTTGGCTTCTACCGAATTCAGAGTTGACACTCGTAAAGCTGCCGATGCATCACCGAAACTCACTTCGCCAACACTCGTATTCAAAAGTTTGCCCGTCTTGCCGATTCGTGTTCCATCTGCCATCGCCGAGACATCGGCAACTGCGAGCAACTGCGCCGCACTTCCATAAGCTCGTGCTGTTGTTGGTCCAACCCAGACCGCAATCGGCACCTTCGCATTAATGATCTTGTCGAAAAGTTGCTCCATACGTTTTGAAGAGACAACGCTGCCAAGCGAGTTGACCTGCAAAATCACGGCTTGTGAACTTGAAGCCTCGGCACGGTTGATCGCTTGTTCAATATCATGCACAACGATTTCATCAATCAGCCCGTTTACTTCGACTACATCAACCGGGGCGAGATCGTTGGTGCCACCTTCGGCGTTCACGGCTGTCGCGATGCCACAGGTAATTGTCAATGCGGTAGTCAACATTGCGAACATCATGGTTTTTCGCAATTTTGTAACTGATTTTCGCAATTCGTTCTCCAGATGTTCCGAGGTGGTGTTTACGCTAACATTTGCGCGTGCACATTTTGTTGGCAACAGATGCTCAGTGGGTTCTCGATGAAGTTCACGCCGCACTCGGAACACCCGAAACTTCATTTGTTGTCTGCAGTGATGGTCGTGATGTGTCAAAAGCCATCAAACAGCGAACACCAGATCTTGCTGTTTTAGATCTGCAGTGCGGCTCAATGGGTGCAATGGCAGTCACGATGGATTTACGACTTGACCACAGCGACGGTCGCGCGCCAAGTGTTCCAGTTTTGATGTTGCTTGACCGCGTTGCTGATGTACATCTGGCAAAACGCAGTGGTGCGCAAGGCTGGTTGATTAAACCACTCGATTCACTTCGACTGCGTCGTGCGGCAAATGCCGTAGCGGCCGGCGAAGTTTGGCACGAAGGCGTGCCAGTCGAAGCCTAAATATTATTTTCGGTTGCTGACGATTACTTCGGCAATCTGCAAAGCATTTAGCGCCGCACCTTTGCGCAAGTTGTCGTTTGAAACGAATAAAGCGAGGCCTTTGTTTCCGTCGATTGAATGATCTTGTCGAATTCGGCCCACAAAACTCGGGTCTTTACCGGCAGCAATCAACGGTGTTGGTACATCTACCATCGACACGCCGACAGCCTTTGACAGAATCTTCGTGGCTTGTTCAACGGTGATTTCACGTTCGAAAACACAATTCAATGAAAGCGAGTGACCAGTAAAGACTGGTACACGAACGCATGTGCCCGAAACCTTGAGATCTGGAATGTGCAGAATCTTTCGACTTTCGTTTCGAAGTTTCTTCTCTTCGTCTGTTTCTAACATTCCGTCGTCGACCAAGGTGCCTGCAAACGGAATCACATTGCATGAAATCGTGCGTGGAAACTTCACGGCCGGAGGAAACGCGATCGCTTCGCCGTTATATGTCAAGTCACTTGCGCTTGTCGAAGCCAATTTAATTTGATCATGTAGTTCGGCAACACCCGACACACCCATTCCGCTTACTGCTTGGTATGTACTGGCAACAAGGCGCACGAGCCCAGCTGCATCATGCAGGGGTTTGAGCACTGGCATCGCCGCCATTGTCGTGCAATTTGGGTTGGCGATGATTCCGAGTTTGGCGTTAGCAATATCCCCGGGGTTTACTTCAGAAACAACCAGTGGAACGTCAGGGTTCATTCGCCATGCAGATGAGTTGTCGATAACGATGGCGCCTCGCTTGGCGTAAATCTCGGCGATTGCGCGAGAGGTAGTCGCGCCTGCAGAAAAAATGGCGATATCTAAATCACTTGTGTCGGCTGTTGCAGCGTCTTCAACCGTGATCTTTTGACCATTCCATTCAATTACGCTGCCGGCAGACCGTGCTGAAGCAAAAAACCTAACTGAGGTTGCGGGAAAGTTACGTTCAATTAACAAGGTTCGCATGACGCTGCCGACCATGCCAGTTGCGCCGACGATACCGAGAGATAATTTTTTTGTCACGTGTTTAGGATACTTGAGCCACTAACCACCAGTGGCTTGGATTAATTCGGTTGGTCGGCACAGTAACCACCGCGCTCTTTCTTAAATTTGCGACACTCAAATCACGTTTAATTGAGTGGAAAATTTTTATATCGCTTAGATCTGTTTCGACGTTTGCTAATACGGTGTCGGGCTTAAGCCTGTTGGCCTGCCAACCCAGGCGTGTCGACCAACGCCATCGGGCAAGGCGCTTGCCGAGTACAGGCACTTTCCACAAGCGGCGCACGGTGATGCCAAGTGGCACGAGCGCAACGTCACTTCGCACCCAAGTTCGAAAGTTGAGCACGACTAGTCCGCCTTTGCGTGTCACACGAATTGCTTCACGCACAAGATTGAGTGCGTCTTGTGGCTGACAGTGTTGCAAAGTGATGTAAGAAAATGCCATATCGACTGAGTCGTCACCAAGTGCGAGTGTTTTGCCGTTGGCAACATGCAAGGTATTCAGACGATCGATTCGACCAAAGCGGGCAACAGTCTGCCGGCACCTTTCTAGGAAGGCCGAGTCAACATCGGCGGCAATAACTTTCTTGCTGCGGTTAGTTAATGATGATGTCATTCGACCGATTCCGCTGCCAATTTCTAAAACAGTCGAAGTCTCAAATGGAAACGACTCAAGTTGAAGCAAACGTATATAACGCTGAACTTCTTTGTCACCGGTTTCAACGAAGGCTTGATGGGTTAACTCATCCCCGGTCTCATTGTTGAATACCCAACCCGTCTCACGTACAACATCATCGGCGCTTAAATCATTGTCGGCGAGATTGCCCGCGTTGTTCCACGGCAGGTGATGGGCACGAAGATGTATTGCACGACGAGTCTTCATGTATCTATGCAAACCTACTTGCGTTCAGGCAGCGGTGCCGAGTAATCCTGACCACTATCAAGATCAAACGCCGTGTGCAATGAGCGAACCGCTTTTTCAAGCATCGGTGCTGCAACGACAACCGAAATTCGAATCGTGCTCGTTGAAATCATTTCAATGTTTACTTTGTTGTCAGCCAAAACTCTAAACATTTTTGCCGCGATACCGGGGCTTGACTTCATTCCAGCGCCGACAAGTGAGATCTTGGCAATGTTCAGATCTTGTGTTACACCTTTTGCTCCGACTTGATCGGCTATCTTTTGCACGATTGGTTGTGCCGTCGCCACGTCTGTTTTTGGCAATGTAAACGAGATATCAGTTGTGCCAGCCGTTGATGTGTTCTGCACGATCATGTCAACGTTGACGTTCGCATTTGCGAGCGGTTCGAAAAGCGCCGCAGAAACTCCCGGTTGATCTGGAACACCGAGCACGGTGATTTTTGCGTCACTGGCATCGTGAACAACTCCAGAAATAATTGGTTCTTCCATATTTTTTTCTCCTTTTCGCTCTTCGCTTGTAACCCAGGTGCCTTGCTCCCACGTGAAACTTGAGCGAACATGAATTGGCACATTGTGGTTTCGAGCAAACTCAACACTGCGCAACGCAAGAACTTTGCTTCCGGCACCTGCCATCTCAAGCATTTCATCAAATTCAAGATGTTTTAGTTTTCGTGCTTGAGGCACGATGCGCGGGTCTGCAGTGAAGACACCCGTTACATCCGTATAAATCTCGCAAACATCAGCTTTCAAAGCAGCCGCAAGAGCAACAGCAGTCGTATCACTGCCACCGCGACCCAGAGTTGTGATTTCTTTAGCAGTGCTTACGCCTTGAAACCCAGCAACGACAGCAACCTTTCCGGCATTGATCGCTTCACGCACACGGTCACCTTTAATCTCGAGGATTTTTGCGCGTCCGTGCACAGTGTCGGTGATAATGCCAACTTGACTGCCGGTAAAACTCATTGCTTCAACAGAGAGATCTTGTAAAGCCATGCACAAAAGCGACATGCTGATGCGTTCGCCAGTTGTGAGCAACATGTCCATTTCACGTCCCGCGGGGGCCGAAGAAACTTGACGGGCGAGGTCCATCAAATTGTCAGTGGCTTTGCCCATCGCCGAAACAACGATCACTAGTTGATTGCCTTCGGCTTTCGTCGCGGCAATATGCCGAGCGACATTGCGCATGCGTTCGGGGTCGGCGACCGATGTGCCACCGTATTTTTGAACGATTAAAGCCACGGGCGTCAACGCTAGCGGTGCTGGTCTTGATGACCTGTAGCATTTTCACCTCATGGGTACAGATAAGCGAAATCGCCAAAAAGAAAATCGTCGTGCACGTCAGACCGAACTTGAAAAGCTGACTCAGCGCCAGAAAGTCCGTCGCCGTGTTACACGAATCGCGATCCTTGCCGGCATTGTGGTCGGCATCGTGGCCGTCGTCAGTTTTTGGCCCGATAGCAACGACAGTCAAACGACTGAGACGACTGCCGTTGCTGAAACATCTGAAACTACCGTTGCGTCTGAATCTGGTGGACCATTTGTCTACGGTGAAGGTGAGTGCGCGCCAGCCGATGGTTCGGGCGATCAGGTTCGAGAGTTCACCAGTGCGCCGAAACTCTGCATTGACCCAGCCAAAACTTATACGGCATTAATTTCAACCAACAAAGGCGATGTCACAGTTGTTCTTGATGCTGTGAAATCACCTGGCACTGTAAATAATTTTGTCAACCTAGCAAGATCAAAATATTTTGACGGCACTGTCTGTCATCGGGCGATTCCTAGTTTTGTGGTGCAGTGTGGCGATCCAACGGCAACTGGCACGGGTGGACCTGGTTACGCAATTGCCGACGAGCTTCCAAGTGCCGGTGAATACAAACTCGGTTCACTAGCGATGGCAAACTCGGGGCCGAATACAAACGGCAGTCAATTTTTTATCATTTCGGGCGAACAAGGCATGACCCTGCAGCCAAATTATTCTTTGTTTGGGCAGGTAACAACAGGGCTTGATACAACGGTGCCAGCTTTAAACAATGCAGGCAACGATGACCCAGCGTCAAACGGTGTTCCTCCAAAAGAAGAACTTCGAATCATCAAGGTGACAATTACCGAAAGTTAAAAACTAATTCGTTAATTTATTTCGTTAATAACGAATTTTGCAACGAAGTAAAAGTTGCTTCACTAACGCCAATCTCACGCAGATAGTTCTGCGTTGATCCGTATTTCTTTTTCAGACTGTCGAGAATGACCGCCATTGCACGTGGGTCTGAAGCCGCAAACCTTGGCGGCATGTTTGCGTAAGCATCAGCAAGTTCTGGTTGCTTAACTTTTGCCCACTCAATCAGTCGTTTCATGCCACGTTCTGTGATGCCATAGTCGGCACAAATTACTTCATCAGGTACACCAAGTATCGAGAGAATAAACGCAGCGAGCACACCAGTTCTATCTTTGCCAGCGGCACAGTGAAAGACTGCAGGTAAGACTTCTTTTGAGCCGAGTAGATCAATAGCGCTAACAAACTTTTGGTGGGCATTTTCGAGCATCTCGTTGTACGCCCAAACCAAAAACTCGACAGTGTCTTCAATTTCGGGTGTGTCGCCATCGTTCCATGTTGCATCAATAATTGGCAGGTGATGAAAAGTAACCGGAAACTCTTTGACCGGAAAAGTGCCACGAGTATTAACTTCGTTTGTAGTTCGTAAATCAACAACTGTTTTTATTCCAAGGTCAATGACCGTTTGCGCATCTTGGGGTGTCAGCCGATATAGCCCATCAGCCCGAAATAAGGTTTGCCACTTTGTGGTTTGCCCCGAGGCAGTTGGGTAGCCGCCCAGGTCACGAAAGTTGTGCACGGCTTCAAGAGCAACCAAACGCCTTGAGTCATCAGTGAGTGCATCAATTTGATCTGTATTCACGCTCCGAAGATTATCTGTGTGAGGTGAACAACAGAAGACTTTAGACCTACGGGTTGGCAAACAGTCTTGTCGCTACTAAAGTCGCTCGCATGAATTCACCAAATCAAATCAAACTTGTTGGCGTAATCGGCTCTGGAATCATGGGCTCTGGAATCGCAGAAGTTGTCGCTAAGTCGGGCATTGATGTAGTTATTCGTTCTCGCAGTCAAGACACGGCCGAGGCAACAAAGACGGCAATTGAAGCAAGTCTTAAAAAACAAGTAGCCAAAGCAAAAATCACTCAGGAGCAACAAGATGCGGCAATGGCGCATGTTTGCGTTACGAGCAAACTTGAAGACTTGGCGAATTGTGATCTGATCATTGAGTCAGTAGCTGAAGATCTTGGCACGAAGAAAGAGTTGTTCGCACAACTTGACAAAGTAGTCAAGCCATCGTGCATTTTGTCAACTAATACGAGCACTTTGCCTGTAATCGAAATGGCCAAGTCGACAAATCGTCCAGACAAAGTATGCGGCATCCACTTTTTTAACCCAGCAGCTCTCATGCCATTAGTCGAAGTTATTCGACCGATCACGGCGAGTGATGAGACAATCGCAGTTGCCAATGGTTTCGTCAAGGCGTGCTCCAAAGATCCGGTGCAAGTCGTAGACCGTGCTGGCTTCATCGTCAATGCACTCTTGTTTCCGTATTTGAATAATGCGATCGCCATGTTTGAAGCTGGCACAGCGAGCATGGAAGATATCGACGTGGCGATGAAGGGTGGCTGCAACTTTCCAATGGGCCCATTTGCGCTACTCGACTTGGTGGGCCTCGATACGTCTGTTGCGATCCTCAATGCGCTGCATGCCGAATTTAAATCTGCGAATCTTGAACCGCGTCCTATGTTGAAAAAATTAGTTGCAGAGGGCAAACTCGGCCGAAAAACAAAACAAGGTTTTTACAGCTACTAACTTTGAATTAAATGAATTTCAACGACTTGCCAAAAGGCCTTGGTGAGTCTGTTTGGGAATTTCCGGCGAAAGAAAAATGGCCTCGACACGATGTCGTTGGTCGGGGAGCAGATTTACAACCCGAAACACTTATTTACGCTTATCGTCACGGAGTGTTTCCGATGGTCTCGAGCGACCTTAAAGATCCGACAACAAATTTGTTGTGGTGGTCACCACAGATGCGCGCAATTATTCCTTTGAATGGTTTGGTTACTACTCGTTCGATGCGTCGGAGTGCAAGAAAATTTGAAATTCGCGTTGACACGAACTTTGAGCACGTGATGCGAAATTGTGCTGCGCCACATCGGGACAACGGATGGATAACCGAAGAATTTATTGAGGCTTATCTTCGACTGCACCAACTTGGTTGGGCACACAGCATTGAGGTGATCGACGAGAACGGTTTTCTCGCAGGTGGTCTTTATGGTGTTCGTATCGGTGGGTTCTTTGCCGGTGAGTCGATGTTTCATTTAGTGCGCGACGCTTCAAAGGTTGCGTTGATGGCTCTTGTTGACTTGATGAGGTCTTCAAACATGTCGCTTCTCGATGTGCAGTGGCTGACCCCTCATCTCGAGAGCCTTGGCGCCGTGGCTATCAAGCGCGACCAGTATCTGCGCCTGCTTGCGACCGCGGTAACCCAATAACTACGCGCCTAGCCTTAACTAGTGGTGAGCGACTCAAACAGCACAGCAAAGCGTGACGAACCTTGGGTGATGCGCACCTATTCGGGCCACTCGAGCGCTCGGGCATCCAATGAGTTGTATCGCACGAATCTTGCCCAGGGTCAAACTGGATTGTCGATTGCATTTGATTTGCCAACACAAACTGGATACGACCCCGACCATATTCTGGCGCGCGGTGAAGTCGGCAAAGTCGGAGTGCCAGTTGTCCATCTTGGTGACATGAAAACACTTCTTGAGGGCATTCCTCCTGATCAGATGAACACTTCAATGACGATCAACGCGACTGCCGCTTGGCTGCTCGCGCTTTATGTCGCAAATGCCAATCAGCAAGGTGTTGCAACGAGTGACTTGCGCGGCACAACTCAAAACGACATCCTCAAAGAGTATTTGTCGCGTGGAACTTTTATTTTTCCACCGCAACCGTCCAAGCGAATCATCGTCGACATGATCGCGTGGTGTGCCAAGAACGCACCAAAGTGGAATCCGATCAATATTTGTTCGTATCACCTACAAGAGGTTGGGGCCACGCCAGCCCAAGAAATATCTTTTGCATTGGCAAACGCAATCGATATTTTAGATTCAGTCAAATCAAGTGGCCAGATTTCTGATGCACAATTTCCACAAGTTTTTGCTTCGGTCTCCTTTTTTGTTAACGCCGGTATTCGATTCGTTGAAGAGACCTGCAAGATGCGGGCGTTTGTTCAACTGTGGGAGAGAATCGGGCGCGAACGGTATGCGATCACCGATGAGCGAGCGTTGCGTTTTCGTTATGGGGTGCAAGTTAACTCGTTGGGTTTAACCGAAGCACAACCTGAAAACAATGTGCAACGAATCGTGCTTGAGATGCTTGCTGTCACACTTTCAAAAGATGCGCGTGCACGCAGTGTTCAACTTCCAGCTTGGAACGAGGCGTTGGGGCTCCCTCGACCGTGGGATCAACAATGGTCGTTGCGAATGCAACAGGTTCTCGCTTTTGAAACCGATCTTTTGGAGTACGAAGACATCTTCAATGGATCACACGTAATCGAAGCAAAAACATCCCAGCTTGTTGAACAAGCCTGGGCCGAGATGAATGAAATTCTTGCTCTTGGCGGCGCATTCGAGTCTGTAGAGACACTCAAGAGTCGGCTCGTGCAGTCAATGTCAAGCCGCACAAGCCGAATTGAAAAAGGCGAGCAGCGAGTAATCGGAGTAAACGCTTTCACACAGTCTTCGCCATCTCCGCTTGGCGGCACAGACAATATTTTGAAAGTTGATCCAAAAATCGAAAAGCAAATGGTCAAAGAGTTGCAACAGTGGCGCAAGTTGAGAGATCAAAGTGCGGTCGATCGTGCATTGCAGGCACTTAAAACGGCAGCAAAAGAAAACTCAAATCTGATGCCTCCATCAATTGAGTTGGCAGTCGCCGGGGGAACGACAGGTGAATGGTCGCAGGCTTTGCGTGATGTGTTTGGCGAATTCCGTGCACCAACTGGTGTTGGTGGTGCGTCAGGTCGTCAGGGTCATTTATTGGATCATGTAGTCGAATTCGTCAAGACGATCGCTGGTGGACCGCCAAGACTTCTCGTTGCAAAGCCTGGTCTAGACGGTCACTCGAGTGGCGCAGAACAGATCGCAGTAGCCGCACGCGACTCAGGTATGGAAGTTGTTTACAGCGGTATTCGTTTGACCCCAGAGCAGATTGCTGCTTCAGCCCGAGATGAAGATCCAGATGTAATTGGCTTGTCGATTCTCTCAGGATCGCACCTAGACCTTGTACCTGAAGTGATGTCGCAACTTCGTAAGTTCAAAGTTGACGCTCCAGTTATCGTCGGCGGAATTATTCCTGAAGATGATCGACCAAGACTAAAAAAACTTGGAATAGCCGCAATTTATACACCAAAAGATTTTGATATTGCCAAAATTATGCGCGAAATTGCAGAGATAACGGTCAAGAAGCGAAAAAAATAAACTACGGCTTCATTGTCGTAGATGGCGCGACCGGAATAAATCCGTTTGCCGGCGGAAAAATTAATTCTTGACCTGCTTCGACCCGATCAGGATTCGTAATACCGTTCATCTCCATTAGTACTCGCATATCAAGGCGATTGTTTTCAGCAATGCTGAAGAGTGTGTCGCCAAGTTGCACGATATAGCGCACTGGCGCAGTGTAAATAGTTGTTGTGACAGGAACTGTCGTCTCTACTGGCAAAGTCGTTGTTGTCGGCGATGAGTCAAGTCCGACTTGCGCAAAAATTAGTGAAAGTAAACCACTGATCACTGTGACTGCTAACAAAGACCATTGCAGCCGACCGCGTAGAAACATCTTTATTGATATTAGGCATTCTTTATCTGGGCTGACTGTCTTCTAGCCTGACCGTATGAAAATTCTGGCGGCAGTCGACAAGTTTCGGGGCACTGCGACCGCCGCACAAGTCGCCACGGCGATTGGCCACGCGTGTTGGCAACTCGGTCACGATTGCATTGAACGTCCTCTTGCCGACGGTGGCGAAGGAACTCTCGAAGCTCTTGGTGGAGCAAATCGCACAACTCTGGTTACTGGTCCACTTGGCGAACCAGTTCAGGCACAGTGGCGGTTGCATCGAGGTACTGCGATTATTGAAATGGCTTGTGCATCAGGGTTATTGCTTGCAGGTGGCAAAGAAAAAAATGATCCAGTCGCCGCGACGACAACTGGCACTGGCGAATTAATCGATGCGGCATTAGATCTTGGAGCTTCACGAATCATTGTTTGTCTGGGTGGCTCAGCAACTACCGACGGCGGACTTGGAGCCGTAAAGGCAATTCAAACTCCTGCTCGTTTGAAAGGAGTTGAATTTGTAGTTGCATGTGATGTCACAACGCCTTTTGCGGATGCAGCAAAAGTTTTTGGTGCGCAAAAAGGTGCATCGCCTGCACAAGTTCAATTTTTAACAACACGACTTGAGCGACTCGTCCAGGTTTATAAAGAAACATATGACGTAGACATTTCTGCGCTGGCTGGTGCAGGCGCGGCTGGCGGACTCGCTGGGGGACTCGCAGCGCTTGGCGCAAAGCTTGTACCTGGTTTTGACCTCGTCGCCGAAGAAGTTGAACTTGATGAATTATTGGCTGATGTGAACTTGATCATCACCGGAGAAGGTTTTATGGACAGTGAAAGTTTCGCGGGCAAAGTTGTTGGTTCAATGACCGAACTGGCTGCAGAGCGGAAGATTCCAATCGCTGCGATCTGCGGAGACATTCACCCCGATGTGCAGTCACGCATCAATTCGATCAGCCTTGTCGAAACCTTTGGACGTGATGAGGCAATGTCACAACCATTGACTTGCATTGAACAAGCAGCTCTGCAGATATTGCGCAGCGCTGGCGCTTAAAAACCTTTAGCCAGTGGTTGTTGGTGCGACTACCGGAGCCGTTGGTGGCACAACTACTGCGGTGCCAGAGCCGAGCGGTCTGCCTGCAAGGTCAGTGCCGAGCAGAATCAAAATTGTGGCTTCGCCAAGTTTGCCGGTCTCTGTTGGAATCGGTTCTGGCATCGCCGCAATTCCTACGCCACCAAGTTCGTTAGCAACAGCAGCGGCGTATTGTTCACTTCCAAGTAGGTAATAAACGACAGTAACCGTCTGTTTTGGAGTTATCTCACTTTTATTGATCGCAGGTTGAACAATGTAACCGCGACCTTGAAGCTCGGTCGTCATTTGTCCAGCGCTGCCTGAGATTCCTGAAGCATTGGCGATTTGAATTTTGAAAGATGTTAGAACCACTGTTGTTTCAACTGGAACTTCACCAAGCGTTGTTTGTGTTGGATCAAGCGTCGTTTCGGTGTCTGCAACCTGTGACTGGCCAGACTGATCATTGCGAATATCGCGGAGAATAAAAAACCCGAGCAAAACGGCAAGCACAGCAATGATGATCGACAAAGTCGAGTTGACATTCGTAGTACCACCAGTTGATCGACGATCAGATGGGGCGCGACGTGGACGTGATTGTTCTTGGCTCATACCTATATAAGTTACCTCATTTAGGTTTTGAGCCGAGGGTGGGGATTGAACCCACGACCTACCGCTTACAAGGCGGTTGCTCTGCCACTGAGCTACCCCGGCGTCTTAATTGCGCGTTCAGTGTACGGTGAATTTCGCTACTAGAGCGACTATTTACTGCTTCGTCGAGAGCGAACAATCTCATATGTTGCAAGCGCCGCAGCGACAGAAACGTTTAGCGATGACAGCGAACCAAGCATTGGAATATTGACGAGTAAATCGCATCTTTCTTTTGCCAGTCTCGACATGCCCGGGCCTTCTGCACCGAGCACCAAACAAATCGATTCTTTTGCAACCTCACCGATTTCGAAGATACTTTTTTCAGCGGCGTCGTCTAGACCGACGACAAAAACACCCGCTTGTTTCATCTCGGCCAAAGCACTTGGTAGTCCACCTACAACGCACATGTTCAAATATTCAATTGCGCCAGCTGATGACTTAGCAACAGTTGGTGTGATGTGAACTGCGCGATGGCGGGGCAAGATTACGGCGTCGACTCCGGCTCCGTCACAGCAACGCAAAATCGCGCCAAGGTTGCCCGGGTCAGTTACTCCGTCAATCGCTACAAGCAATAACGGATTATCTCGCGATTCAATCAGCAAGTCTGCGAGCAAAGTTTCTTCGATCGGGGCTGCCTTTGCGAGCACGCCTTGGGGCGCTTCGCTTCGTGCTTCACGGTCAAGTTCGCGTCGCGAGACGCTCATTACTTGCACTCGCTGATCTCTGGCTAAATCTAAAATATCTTCAATCACTGGGCTCGTCTCGATGTCGCTCGCAAGCCAAATTTCTCGAATCCGACGGCGTTGCCCGAGTAAAAGTTCACGTACTGCTTGACGACCTTCAACTTGCTCGCCACCGAGCCCATGTTCTTTTTGTGACGGACGGTTTGCGCCTCGATTTGAGCGACCTGAAACGTCAATTCTTTTCGGGCTGTTGGGATTACTGCGTTTTCCACCACTGCTGGCATAACGATTGTTCGGCCGAGCACTGCGCTTTTTTGATTTTGGATCTTTAGGCATTTTTATTTGCTTTGTGTCACGACTGCAACGGCCCAACAGGCGATGCCTTCTGCTCTTCCAAGTGCGCCGAGTCCTTCGGCGCGTCGACCTTTCACAGTTACGGGTGCGCCAACGGCACGAGTGAGAATCTGTTGCATTTCATCTCGGTGTAGTGCAATTTTTGGCTGCTCGCAAACAATGCTGCAGTCAACATTGCCTAGTTCGAAACTATTTTCAACTGCCATTTTTGCAACTTGCTCGAGCAATTTGATTGAGTCCATGTTTTTAAACTTTGCATCGGTGTCTGGAAAGTGTTCACCGATATTTCCAAGTCCGCATGCACCAAGAATTGCTTCTGCAGCGGCATGCGCCACGACATCTGCGTCGCTATGTCCCAACAGCGCACGCTCACCTTTGAAATGAACGCCGCCCAATATGAGCTTTCTATCGCTATTTGTTTCGTCGGTAAAGCGATGAATATCAAACCCTTGACCAACTCTTACACGCATCGCCATGGGTAAATACTTACACTTCGCCGCGCGAAATTGCGCGAGCCCAATTGAGGTCTTCAGGTGTCGTAATTTTGCGATTCAGTGGATCGCCGGTGATTACGACGATTTTTCCACCACGTGCTTCAACCAATGTTGAGTCATCAGTGCCTTCAGGATTATTTTCATGTGCTTGACGTAATTGCTTTGCACGAAACGCCTGAGGTGTTTGTACCGCAACTAGTTGTCGGCGATCTGGTGTTGACGTAACAATATTGGTCGAATCAATAAATTTGATTGTGTCAATAACAGGTAGCCCGGGCACGGCACCGTCGGCGCCGGCACAAACCGCATCGATTACCTCGTCAAATAAAAACTCTGACGCGAACGGTCGAGCGGCGTCGTGCACACAAATAATCGTCGCATCAGAGGGCACCGCGGCTAGCCCGCATCGAACTGATGCACTTCGGGTTGCCCCACCAGCCACGCCACCTTCGCGCTCGGCTTGTTCGGGAGGTAAAACGATGACAACACCGTCGCTTGAAATTCGGGCGGTTTCGACTGCCCAGTCCACAATTCGACGCTCGTTAATTAGTGAAAACTGTTTCGGGCTACCGAATCTGGTTCCTGAGCCTGCAGCCACAACAATCGTCCAAATTTTTTCACCTACTCGCTGCTTTGAGACGGTGTTCACGTCTATTTAGGGTAGTAGGTTCAATAGTTAATGGGACACGACGAGCTATTAAAAAGCAGTGAGTTTTTTGCAGACACTTCGAAAGAAGTGTTAGCAACAATCGCCGCGCATGGCGAGACAAGAAATCTTCAACGCGGAGACGTTCTTTTTAAAGAAGGCGAAAAACCAGAGTCGATGTACATCGTTCTTTCTGGTCGAGTTGCAATAGCAATTGGTAATCGTCCACTCGACAGCCGCGAGAGCATGCTTGCCCTGATGGAACGTGGCGATCTATTCGGCGAATTAGGTCTGCTTGATGGTGGAGCTCGAAGTGCAATGGCTCGCGCAATAGAGCCATCTTCAGTTTTACAGATTCCTTACAAAATTGTTCTTGAACAACTTGAATCAAACCCGTCAATGTTGTGGGGAGTTACAAAATTACTTGCAAAGCGCTTGCGCACGATGGACGAAGTTTTGTCTGACAGTGTTTTTCTTGATGTGACTGGCCGAACTGCTAAGCGCTTGATAGAACTCTCAGGCGGCAAAGACGAATTTGTATTGCCGATCACTCAAGAAGAATTGGCTGGCATGGTTGGTGCTTCACGTGAGCGTGTCAATAAAGCAATCGCCAGTTTCATTCGACTTGGTTGGATCGAGCAGCACGATCGCCGCTATCGAATCTTGATGCGCCAAAAATTAGAGTTCCGCGCAAGTTAACTGATTAACCAGTTATAAGTCTTCTCGTAGGCGTTCGCTGCATCTTGTGCCCGGTGGGCAGGACGTGAAGCGTCGTGAGCGAATGCATGCTCAGCCTCTGGATAAATCTCTGTTTTAACATTTAGCCGAATCAACTCGGCGACGTCTGCAGGTGGTGTGTAGTGATCTTTACCGCCGATGATTGCCAGCACACGGTCTTTATTTCCATTTTTTAAAAATTCAAGTGGTTCACCTTGAGTAGCACTCTTCCAACCGTCGGGAACCGTGATCATTCCGTAAAACGAAATGATTTTCTTGAATCGATCAGATCGCGCGGACTTAAAGCAATACATTCCGCCCATACAAAACCCCATCAAGCCAACTTCGGCGGTGCCAAGAGCATCTGCTGCCTCGTGTAGATCACGCAAATGTTTGTCATCATCAAGCTCAGGCACGGCGGCAAATCGTGGTTCTATTTCAGGGCCAAGAGTTTTGCCGGGAAACGGTTCAACTGCGCACACAGCCATTTGCCATTCATTGGCTAAACGCTTGACGAGAACGTCATAAAGTCCGCGCAAACTGAAAATATCTGGGGCAATTACCAACCCCATTTTAGGATTTGCCACTGTTCTGTCGATCTCGCACTCGGTGCCTGAAGGCAATGTGATTCGCATTCCCCAATTATGGCCTGTGCTGATTCATTAAAAGTAATAGTCACGACAGGAGTGAGAGTTCAGGTGAGTTCTGGGGTTGTACTTCGGGTGGCTCTCATTTTTCATGATGCTGGGCATGACCCAACAACAAACACAGTTAAAGACAGACCAGCATCAGCTGGTCTGGAGTCCGGGACTAACACAAAGGCCCAATAGTCCGGTTGCAAAATTGATCAAAGAATGGGAGTTGATAAGCACTCGACATAAAGAAGTTGATGTCGTCAACTCTTGGCAGTTGCCGGGCGGCAACGTATCAAGTCTCGATCAAGTTTTGGTTCGTGCAGGTTTCAACACTGCGCGTGACGACTCGAATGGTGACAACTATTTATGGCTACTCGTGAAGCAAGCCAGCAATGATGAACTTGCTGCACGAATTGTTTTGCAGAGAATTTTGCCGCCACTTGTTTCAATTGCTCGTCGTCGCGGGCGAATCATGCAGGGTGGTGTTGATGCCGCTCTTTCTGAAGTGTTGCCGAGTGCATGGACAGTAATTCGCCAATACCCATGGCATCGTCGCCCAAACAAGGTTGCGTCAAATCTTGTACTTGACAGCGAATACTTCGCGTTCGTTCAAGCGAATCGTGCCAAAAAAGTCAAGGTGTTTGCAGTTGAACCACACTTGCTTAGTGAACTGATAGCCGAACCAGAGACCGATGAGTTCGGTCAAGAAGTGACTTTAGAAAGTTTGTTGACAGTAGCGATTAGTCAAGACATTGATCCTCGACATGTCGAGATTTTGCGCGCAGTTGCGAGTGGCCAAACCGCAGCGACTATTGCAAAGCACTACGGCATTGCCGAGCGAACTGCTCGCGCATGGCGAGCACAGGCAATTAGCGAGTTGCGTGTACGAACGCGGTGTTCGGTGTGAGTTTGGTTGTTCTTAAACGCAAACTGTTAGACACAACGAAGACACTCGAGAGCGCCATTGCGAGTCCTGCCCACATCGGGTTCATATAACCCAGTGCCGCAAGTGGAATTGCCGCCGTGTTGTAGGCAAAAGCCCAAAAAACATTTGCCGTGATCGTGCGCAGAGTTGCTCTCGAAAGCAAAATTGCATCTGTCACAAGTCGCAAGTCGCCGCTGACGATTGTCAGATCACTGGCATTCATTGCAACATCTGTACCCGTGCCCATGGCAATACCCACATCGGCTTGGGCAAGCGCCGCCGCGTCGTTGACGCCGTCACCGACCATTGCGACTGCGTAGCCGCGTTGTTGCAGGTCGGCGACAACACGTACCTTCTCATCAGGCAGAACTCCAGCGATTACGTGCTGTTCGTCGTTCTCAATGCCAACTTGTTGGGCAATTGCCGCCGCTGTTGCACTGTTGTCACCAGTTAGCAGAACTGACCGAAGCCCCAGTTTGTTAAGCGCAACGATGGCCTGAGCACTTGTTGGTTTTGGTTGATCTGCGACTACACAAATACCTTTTACTAGACCGGCAATGACAACGAGCACCGCCGTGTTGCCGGCGTTGCGTGCCTTTGCGAGTGCCTCACGTAAATCGCCAGGTATAACCACAAGCGATTTACTAAACAACGATTCACGTCCGACCATTACGCGCTGCGACTCGACAACTCCAGATGTTCCCATGCCGGGCGAAGAGACAAAATCACTGACATGAGGTAGAGATCCGAGCTCTTTGCGTGCCGCCGTGGCGATTGCTCGTGCAACAGGGTGTTCACTTGCGTGCTCAAGAGCGCCAGCAAATCTCAGCACTTCACTGCGATTTGTTCCGGATGCAACTATTACGTCAATCAGTTGCATCACGCCTGTGGTGATGGTTCCAGTTTTGTCGAATACAACGGTGTCAATTCGTCGAGTGCTTTGTAAAACATCTACACCCTTGATTACGATCCCCATTTGTGCCGCGCGTCCACTGCCAACCATCAAGGCAGTTGGCGTTGCGAGACCAAGGGCGCACGGGCAAGCAATGATCAAAACAGCAACTGCTGCGGTGAATGCTTGCGTAGTTGAGTCAGCCAAAAAATACCAACTGAGAAAAGTCAAAATTGCTAAACCAATCACCGATGGCACGAATACGCTGCTAACGCGATCAGCAAGTCTTTGAACCGGCGCTTTCGTGGTTTGCGCATCTTGAACTAGCCGAGTTATTTGAGCGAAAGTTGTTTCTGCGCCAACGTGAGTTGCTCGCAGAATCAATCGACCCGTCAGGTTTACGGTTGTGCCTGTGACGGTGCTGCCAGGCGCAACATCAGTCGGCACGCTTTCGCCGGTAAGCATTGAGACATCTAAAGATGAATTGCCTTCGACGACGACACCATCGGCTGGGATAATTTCACCGGGCCGCACAACCAACAGATCGCCGACAAGCACTTTTGATGCGTCAATTGAAATTTCTTCTGAACCACGAAGCACGGTTGCAGTTCGGGCGTTGAGTGCGAGCAATGACCTGAGAGCATCGCCCGCACGATTCTTTGCTTTGGCTTCAAAGTATCTGCCGGCGAGCAAGAACACAGTTACGGCAACTGCTACTTCTAAATAAATGTGAGTGCTATCTGCCGACTTCATTGTCATTTCGGTCATGTTCATAGCTTTAGATGAACCCCGATAAATATGTTCGACTGCGTCGCCCCAGATGATCACCCAAACCGACCATGCTGTGGACGCAAAAACACCAATTGAAATGAGAGTGTCCATCGTTGTTGATCGATGGCGTGCGTTCATCAGTGCAGCACGATGAAATGGCCAGGCACCCCAAGTGACGACTGGTGCACTTAGTGCGAGAGCAAGCCATTGCCAATTTTTAAACTGCAAGTTTGCGATCATTGATATAAGCACGACTGGTATGCCGCACACAATTGACGCGGTCATTCGGGTCAACAACATTGCGACGCGCTCGTCAACTTCTGCTTCGATCATTTCTGCAGTGGTGTCTTCAAGCAATCTTGCGCTGTAGCCCAAAGATTTAACTGTTTCAATCAACTCTGGCGTGCTTGTTGACTCGGCAGAGAAGTTGACTCTGGCCGACTCTGTTGCAAAGTTGACGGTTGCTTCAACCCCAGCAATTTTGTTCAAACCCTTTTCAATTGTCATTGCACAGGCATTGCACGACATTCCAGAAAGACTTAGGTCCACTTGCAGTGCAGTTAACTTTTGAGCCATTGGGTATTTCATTCTCGCATAAAAAGTGACGAATCACACTTAGGCAGGTGCATTGCTTTTGCTTCTTTAAGTTGAATTAATCACTACTATGACTTTGATGAAGCTTCAAAAAGTTTTGTTCGCAGTTGCGGTTATTGCCATCGCAGGTTGTGGTTCAGTGAAAGAGTCGAACTCTCTGTTTAACGACGCAGACGCAATGTTTGCCCAGATGATGATTCCACATCATGAACAAGCGATCGTTCTTGCCGAAATAGCTGAAAACCCGACTTCTGGGGCAAGCCCAGAAGTTACTTCGTTGGCTGCACAAATCAAGAGTGCTCAGGGTCCAGAAGTTGAATTGATGAAAAGTTTCTTAACGCAGTGGGATGAGCCTGTTGTCGGTCACGAGTCGATGGATCACGGCTCGATGGACCACGGTTCAAAGATGAAAGGAATGTTGTCAGTTGAAGAGCTTGCGAAGTTGTCAACGCTGTCTGGCAAAGTTTTTGACAAAGAGTGGATGTTGGCGATGATCGCTCACCATGAAGGCGCAATCGAGATGGCTCGAACCGTTGAACAATCTGGCAAAAACTTAGAAGTACAGGCCCTTGCTAAAACAATAATTAGTGGTCAGCAAGTTGAAATTGATCAAATGAAGTCAATGTTGGCGAATCTCTAATTACTTAGTCAGAGAAGATTTCAGCCCCACTTAGATTGGCCAAAACGGTAGCCAACGCTGCGAACTGTTTCGATCAGGTTGGCATGTTCTTCGCCGAGTTTGGCTCGTAAACGACGAATATGAACGTCAACCGTGCGGGCACCGCCGTAATACTCGTAGCCCCAAACACGTGACAGCAATACTTCACGACTGAAAACCTTTCCAGGATTCTGTGCCAAAAATTTGAGTAGTTCGTACTCCATGTAAGTCAAATCAAGAGGGGATCCACCAAACGAAGCCTGGTAAGTCTCAGTGTTCAAAATTAGTCCGCTGTATTCGATAAGTGATTCACGCGAAACCGACATTTCTGTATAAAACAAATGTCTTAGGCGAGAGTCGAGTTCGCGCGGATGAATCGGTGCAAGACAAAAGTCATCAAATAAGTCATCGCGCATTTCAAGATCTGCGAGCTGGGCACCACTCACGAGCACGATCACGCGTTCAACTGCATTTTCGCGGCGACGAAGTGCGCGACAAATCGCCCAACCTGATTCAGGGTCTTGACTGCAATCAACTACGGCTCCAGCCCAACCTAGGGTCGGCTCAAGTTTGTCGAGAGCATCGGTTGACTTAACTGCCTTCCATGAGTAACCAGATAAATCAAGTGTCCGAGCGACGTCGATTGGTGCCGGGTCGGGGAATACGGCAAGGAGTTGTTCTTTGTCAGTGCTCATTTTTTGGCTCAAAGCGAACGAAGATAGCGGTTGAGTTCGTATTGGCTGATGTGTGTCTTATACCCACGCCATTCAGCGCGCTTGTTTCGCAAGAACCATTCGAAAATGTGCTCTCCTAGAGCCTCGGCGACGAGCTCCGAGCGTTCCATTACACGAAGTGCATCAGACATCGACTGTGGCAATTGCTCGATACCGAGTTTTGCCAACATGTCATCTCCCATTTCAAAAAGATTTGAGTCGGCTTCTGGTGGCAACTCGTAGCCCTCTTGAATGCCCTTTAGGCCTGCGGCGAGAATTACCGAGAATGCAAGGTACGGATTGCAGGCTGGGTCTGGAGAACGATATTCAATACGTGTCGCATGTTCGCTGTTTCGTTTTTGAATCGGCACACGAATCAAACCGCTGCGATTGTTTCGTGCCCACGAAATATGCACTGGTGCTTCAAAGCCGGGAACTAGCCGTTTATAACTGTTGATGTTTTGGTTTGTTACAGCAGTAATTTCGGCTGCGTGTCGCAACAAGCCAGCCATGAACTGTTTTGCCGTAACCGACAAGTTGTACGGATCTTCGGCATCATGAAAAGCATTTTGTTCATCTTTAAACAAACTTAAGTGCAGGTGCATTCCTGATCCCTGAACACCCTCGAGAGGTTTAGGCATAAACGTGGCGTGAACATTGTGAAGCGCTGCGATTTCTTTGACTACCAATCTGAAAGTCATCACACTGTCGGCCATGGTCAACGCATCTGTGTGACGTAAATCGATTTCGTGTTGGCTAGGTGAGTCTTCGTGAAAACTGTATTCAACTGGGATGCTCATCGTTTCGAGAGTTCGAATTGTTTCTTTGCGCAACGAACTTGTGATGTCGTTGCTTGTTAAGTCGAAGAAGCCACCCTCGTCCAATGGCACAGGTCGCGAGTCGACTTTTGGTGGATCAAAATAAAAGTATTCAATATCTGGCGCAATATAAAATTGGTAGCCAAGTTTTCGCGCATTGTTTAAGTTGCGACGCAAAACTTGTCGTGGGTCGCCATCAAAAGCCGTGCCATCAAGCTTGGCGATGTCACAAAAAACTCTGGCTTCGGCACCTTTCGGATCAACCCATGGCAACACTTCGAAAGTGTTGGCGTCAGGAAGAGCCAGAACATCGCTTTCTTGAATTCGACTGAAGCCGTCAATTGCCGAGCCATCAAAGCTCATGCCGTCGTTAAGGGCATTCTCCATTTCGGCTGGACTGATGGCAAAACTTTTGAGGTTTCCAAGCACATCGGTGAACCACAGGCGAACAAGGCGAATACCTCGTTCTTCAACGGTGCGCAAAACATAGTCGCGTTGCTGTTCGATCATCTCAGCACTCTTTTCGAATTGGTTGCACAAATACAGTCTGCCGCCGTAACTGCGAGTTTCACTCGGGCTACGGCGGCAGGACTATTGGGTTTCTAGAGAATTGTTACTTCTTCTTTGCTTTCTTCGCTCCAGTTTTCTTTGGGGCTTTCTTGCTCGTGCTCTTTTTCGGCGCTGACTGTCCACACACAGTTTCAAGAATCAACTGTGTAACCAAATATGGATCCATATTTGCGTTTGGACGACGGTCTTCGGCGTAACCCTTTTGATCTTTTGCAACCTGCCATGGAATTCGTACAGAGGCACCACGGTTTGAAACTCCGTAAGTGAACTTGTTGTAAGGAGCAGTTTCGTGTTTACCAGTTAGACGGCTCTCAATGTCATGTCCATAGTTGCTGACATGCTCGTTGATTCGTGTGCCGAGTGCTTTGCATGCGTCATCAATTGCTTTGTAATTTGAGCGCATTGCTTTGGTCGAGAAGTTGGTGTGGCAACCAGCGCCGTTCCAGTCTCCTTTTTGAGGCTTTGCATCAAGCGAGATCACTACGTCGTAATCTTCGGCGATGCGGTGCAATAGCCAACGGGCAACGTGCAACTCGTCGCTAACTGCGAGTGCGCCAACGGGGCCAATTTGAAATTCCCACTGACCAGGCATTACTTCGGCGTTTGTTCCTGAAATATGCAAACCTGCCTCGAGACACATCTCGGTGTGAATCTCTACAATTTCACGACCCATCACGCGACCTGCACCAACGCCGCAATAATACGGACCTTGAGGAGCTGGTTCGCCGGACAATTCTGGAAAACCGAATGGACGACCATTGAGTCGCATCATTGTGTATTCCTGTTCAATGCCGTAGATCATTTTTTGATCGGCATAACGCTTTGCAGTTTCTGCACAAAGAGCACGTGTGTTGGTCGGATGCGGTTTGCCTGTTGACGCAACGAGAACTTCGCACATCACGAGAATATTTTTCCCGCCACGAATTGGATCTTTGCAGCTGAATACGGGATTCAAAATACAGTCTGAAGCTTCACCAGTCGCTTGGCTAGTTGAGGATCCATCGAATCCCCAAATAGGAAGTGCTTTTGTTCCATTCTCAATGATTTTTGTTTTTGATCGCAATGTTGGCGTTGGTGTAACGCCGTCAATCCAGATGTACTCAGCCTGATATGCCATTAAATTTCCTCTCATCGGGAATTCGCCACGCCGGAGAATTCGTAACCCTGACAGTTTTACCGATAGCGGTTTCTCGGCCATTGCCCGTTTGTAAACGGCGTGTGAAGTTTTTGGCTGGGTAGCCTGAAACTGTGGCCGATTTCGCGAAATTACGTGTCGGGCTTGCCCAAATAAATCCGACGGTGGGTGCATTGCGTGACAATGCAAACAAGATTCTGGACTACTACAAACAAGCAGTTGCCGAAGGCTGTGATGTCGTCGCCTTTCCAGAACTCTCAATCACCGGTTATCCGCCCGAAGATCTCGTATTAAAGGACGGCTTCGTCGCCGAAAACCAAGGCATCTTGGCAGAAATCGTTAAGTCGATTGGCGAGACATTTGCCGTAATCGGTTTCGTTGATCGTGCGACCAGCTCTTTAGAAATCTACAACGCCGCAGCAATTTGCCAGAACGGCAAAGTTGTGGGCGTGTATCGCAAACATTTGTTGCCCAACTACAACGTGTTCGACGAGCAAAGGTATTTCACGCCCGGCGTGCACAATCCGTTGTTCACAATTAAAGGTGCATGTGTTGGAGTCACAATTTGTGAAGACATTTGGGAAGCCAATGGTCCGGTTTCAACACAAGCATCATTGGGTGCGGTTTTAAATTTGAATATCAACGGGTCACCGTTTCATGCCGGCAAAATTGGTGCGCGTCGCGAAATGTTGAGTTCACGAGCCCGCGACGGCGAGTGTGTGATTGCTTACGTGAATCAAGTTGGCGGACAAGATGAACTTGTCTTTGATGGCGGATCAATGATCTTGGCAGCCGACGGCACAGTCGTCGCAAGTGCGGCACAATTTGTTGAAGAGCTCTTGGTTTGCGATGTGGTTTTGCCAAAGTCAAAATCAGTGGCTGCCCCGCAACAATCTCGGGGCCAAGTTGCCGAGCCTCTAAGTGAAGATGCGCAAATCTTTGCAGCCCTTGTTCTGGGTACGCGTGACTATGTGCAGAAAAACGGTTTCAAAGATGTCGTGATTGGTTTGTCTGGTGGTATCGACTCGGCTCTAGTTGCCGCAGTTGCCACTCAAGCGCTTGGTTCAGAACATGTGCATGGTGTTGCGATGCCGTCTAGGTATTCGTCCTCTGGTTCGATTTCGGATGCCGAACTTTTGGCGCGCAATCTCGGCATTGACATTCAAACTATTCCGATTGAGCCGGCGTTTGCTGCTTACCTTAAATCTCTTGAGCCGAGTTTTGTCGGACGCTCAGCAGATTTGACAGAAGAAAATCTTCAGAGTCGAGTTCGTGGAACGACATTGATGGCGCTGTCCAACAAGTTCGGCTGGATGGTCTTGACGACTGGAAACAAGAGTGAAATCGCTGTGGGTTACTTCACTATGTATGGAGATTCAGTCGGCGGATACGCGGTGATTAAAGATCTCTTCAAACTTAAGGTATATGAAATTTGTAACTTCTTCAATCAGCAAAACGGGCGCGACATTATTCCGCAGTCGACAATCAGCAAAGCTCCATCAGCCGAGTTACGACCCGATCAACGCGATGACCAAAGTTTGCCGCCGTATGACGTCTTAGATCCAATTCTTGAGCTTTATGTTGAGCGCGATAAAACCGCCCACGAAATTATTGAACTTGGATACGACGCGACACTTGTTAAGCGCATTGCTCGTCTCGTCGACTTAAACGAATATAAGCGTCGTCAAGGTGCGCCAGGGGTACGAATCAGCACAAAAGCATTTGGCAAAGATCGTCGCCTACCAATTACTAATAAATATTCTGGCTAGTCGCGATCTAGTCGTGAACTAGGCCGCCGCGCCGGTGATAAAAGTAAATTAGAGCAGTTGCAACCGCGGCGCTGATTGCACCAATTAATGCAGGCAATGCGATGCCGCCGCTTGACTCGTAAGCCCGAGTCGCGACAAGGCTCATCACACTGCGACCGAGTGTTCCGGCACCGATTACGAGACCCAGGCCGCTACCCGGTCGCTTCGGCACAAGATGCGTGGCGAGGGGCAACATACTTACAACTGCAAATTCGAAACCCAAGATGTAAATCAACAATGCGGCAAGTCCCAAAATTAAATTTTGCGAGACAAGCCAGAGTGCGATGCCACCTGGCACCATGATTAAACACCCGATAGCGATACTTTTTTCTTTACCCCAGAGATCTGTCTTGTTTGCACTGGTTATTGATGCGTAAAGTTCGACAACCCCGAAACTGAAGCCAACGGCAGCGATGCCGATTGCACCAAAACCAAATTCATCGTCCAGCCAAGCGCCAAAAGTTATAAAGATGCATTGACTCGCACACATAGTGGCAAACATCGTGGCGACAACAAGCCAGCCACGACCACTCAATCGAACACCGTCATCGGCAACGCGCGATGAAACTTCGTGATCTTCTGCTTTGATTCGTGACGCGATAAATGCCAAGGACACAGCGGTGCCAACAACTCCAACTAAGAAACCTGCGCGCCACGAACTAATCGCCGTAATTACGCCCATCAGAGAGACGCCAATTAATAAACCAAGCGCCCATGAGATTTCGGTGATTCCGATGTATCTTCCGCGCTTTTCATACGGCACGTGATCAGAGATCCACCCGGACATTCCAAGGTCAAAGAAATTTTTTGTAATGCTGATCAAGGTGACGCCAAGTGTGAAAACAAAAATATTTGGTGAAATAGCAGAAAGCAACGCGCCAAGCCCGATGCCAAAAAGACCCAAGAGCATTGCAGCGCGACGCGAAAGATGGTCAACAAATCTTCCAATAAACGGTGAAAGCAGACCTGAAAGTTCAGAGATCGTGAGAGCAATGCCGATTTCAGAAAGTGAAATATCAAAACCCTTAGCGATAATTGCCACAAATGGTGGAGTAAATCGATAGCAGGCATTTGTCGTGAAACGAGCGGCGGTGAGCAGTGTGATGTTCTTTTTTACTAACTCTGAAAAAGAATCATCTAGCCAACGTCTGAGCACAAGGCTCAACGCTACATCTATTAGTTAGAGCGATTCGTTTGAATTCAACTCACCGATCACAGCAACAATTCGACCAGCGTGCAATTGATTTTGGGCATCGACTTCGAACCAACATCCGCCGAGATTCTCGAGACGATAGTCAGCGACTTTCAACTCGCGACGCAACGTTCGAATCGCGCCACTATGACTGATTACGAGCGCCTGACCACCCCGACACTTTTTGGCAATGTCAACAAACGCATCAGTCATTCTTTGTACGACTTGGTGGCTCGGCTCAAAACCCTCTGGTTGCTTTCGCGAATCTAAATAGCCAGGCCAGCCGGCCTCAATCTCGGCATAAGTCAAGCCTTGCCACGGGCCAATGTGTGATTCTTTGAGACGTTCATCTATATATATGTCATCAAAACTGTGATGCTGGGCGATTATTTCGGCTGTGCGTAGAGCACGTTGCAAGGTGCTCGTTGCAATCAAGTCGAAGGTGCCAAGTTTTTGCGCTGCCTGCTTGGCTTGCAACATTCCTTCTTGTGTTAATTCAATGTCTGCTTGACCTTGCCATCGACCTTGAGCATTCCATTCGGACTGACCGTGGCGAAGCACCAGCAACTTTGTCACCGCATCTTTGGGGCCAAGTGGTTTAGACACTCAACGCAGGGTAGTGGCTTAGGTACGCTGACTGCATGGCGCGTTTGAGACTTTTTGCCTCGGCCCGACAGGCGGCAGGTACCTCAACTACAGAAATTCCGGGAAGCACAGTTGACGAAGTTCTGCGAACCGCAGCGGCGCGATTTGGCGCAGAATTTATTGCAGTAATGCCAACGTGTCGAGTTTGGCTTAACGGTGAAGAAACGGTTGGAGCCGCACTAGTGCAAGACGCCGACGAGGTCGCACTTTTGCCACCAGTCTCAGGTGGATCAAAATGACTAATGTGACGAATCCTGGCGCAATGACAACCGCCGAATTGCGTAGTGCTCGGGCAGAACTGCAAATGCAAGAGGACGTAATCTCTTTCGTTCGGCGCATGGCTCAAGGTCGTTGCGACTTGGCTCGCGATGAGCAACGTCGTCGCGTGGATGGAACTCCAGCATCTGGAATGAGCGTCATTGACATCGCGAATGTTTTTGGCCAAGAACATGGCGGTGGATCTTCGCGCCCTCCACGAGAGACAAATATTTCGGCAGATCATCCTTTGGTAGTTGAACTAGAAAAACTTTGTGAGACGGTTGGCTTTGGTGAGTTGCGAACGCTTGAAGACGAGGCTCTTGAATCTGCGATTAATCAAATTGAACAATTTGAATTGACGCGTTCTGCGGAGCGCAAGAACTTGTTCTCAAAGATCGATGCGTTAACTACTGAGTTGGTCAAGCGCTATAAAGATGGTGGCGCCAATGTTGACTCGCTTTTATCTGACTAGTTAAAAGCAAAATCGTTCGATAGAGGCAAAACCCGACCAGAACGATAGGTTTTAAGGTCAAATGCAGCGTGTTGCGGTCATATCAATGCACACTTCACCTTTGGCCCAGCCAGGTGTGGGTGACGGCGGTGGCATGAATGTTTATGTCCGTGAGCTTGTCTCGGCAATGGCGCAAAAAAGCATGCAGTGCACAACGTATACGCGTGCGTGGCGAGAAGGTTTGCCAAAAGTCGTTGAGGTTGAACCGAATCACAAAATCGTTCATATCGAAGCAGGCAGTTTTGATCTTTCCAAAGACGAGTTACTTAACGTTGTAGATCTGTTCACGCAGCGCGTTGCAGATCACATTGAAGAATCTGGTGGCGCCGATGTTTTGCACGCAAATTATTGGCTCTCTGGTCTTGTTGGTCATCGCCTCAAGCACCAACTTGGTTTGCCGTTAGTTACTACTTTTCATACTTTGGCTCGCGTCAAATCTCTTGGTGGCGACACCGAGTCGGTCGTCCGTGAGCGCGCCGAACTTGAGATCATCGGTTGCGCAGATGCAATCTGCGTTAGTTGTCCCGAAGAGTTGAGTCAGTTTCGGGCGCTTTACGGTCATTCACCAGGTGTCGTCAACGTTGCGTCGCCGGGTGTAGCTACTGCATTTTTCTCACCTGGAGATCGACAAGGTGCTCGTCGTGCATTGAAGTGGGGCAACAAACCGTTGTTGTTGTTCGTTGGTCGCATTCAACCGCTCAAGGGTGTTGATGTTGCCGTGCAAACTTTGGCAAAATTAGAAAATCAAGATGCAGAATTGATGGTCGTTGGTGGCGCGAGCGGCTCATTTGGTTCAAGCGAATCAAATCATGTGCGCAAGTTGATCTCGGATCTTGGTCTAACTGGTCGCGTTCACTTTGTTGAACCGCAACCTCACCATTTGTTGTCAACTTTTTATCGTGCCGCCGACGTTGTCTTAGTGCCTTCTCGCAGTGAGAGTTTTGGTTTGGTCGCGCTTGAAGCCGCAGCCTGCGGAATACCAGTCGTAGCAAGCGCCGTGGGCGGACTTTTAAATTTGATCGAGCATGAGCGAACCGGATTCTTGGTTAAGAATCGCAATGCTGAGTCTTTTGCAAAACATGTTGATCAGTTGTTGGCAGATCCATTTCTAAGTTTGACGATCGGCAATAACGCAGCCCAGCGAGCCAAGAACTATTCGTGGTCGTCAACAGCCGACAGCGTTATCGGTGTTTATGAATCTCTTCGGGTCGGCCAACTAGTCGCTTGCTCGTAATCTGATGAGCGATCTTTTTGACGATGCATCGCTCGCCCGAATTGAGCGCCAAATAGACGAGTGGCTCGGCCGAGCGAGGGCGAGCCATAAAAATATTTTGGCGATTGATCGTGCCGAAGGGGACGAATTTCGGTGGTACGTGCGAATGTCTGGCGAAGAAAAAGATTTCACCACTATTTGGTTTACTCTCGGTCAACGAACTCTGCGCTATGAAACCTATGTCATGCCGGCACCCGAGCAAAACGAGACCTTGCTCTATGAAACAGTTTTGCGTCGAAACGAAAAGTTAGTTGGCGCACACTTTTCAATTGGTCTTGAAGATGCAATTTATTTGCGGGGCGAAATCGGTCTACGTGCGCTTAATGAGTCTGAACTAGATCGCATCATTGGCACGCTTTACGCAACTGTTGAGTTGGTTTTTTGGCCACTTTTAGAAATTGGTTATGCCAAGGCTGCAGCTCTGCGCACACAACGAAATAGCACTCGGACTGCTTAACGTTTTGGGGAAGTCGTGGGGCGGTTCGAGTGCGTCTAACTAGCCTGATTGCCGTGGGCACAAAATGAGTCAGTCAGCTCTTTGCATCATTGGTGGCGGCAACATGGGCTCGGCTCTTGTCAGGGGTCTGCTCGCGGGCGGATTTGACGAAACGCAACTAACAATTGTCGAAAAAGATACGAGTCAGATTGCAGCGTTAAAAAACCAGTTTTCAAAAGTTGTCATCACAACTCAGTTACCCAAGTGTGATTCGGTTGTGTTGGCGATCAAGCCATCAGAAGTATTTGGGGTCTGTCAAACTTTGAGTGCATCGGGTGTGAAGCAAATACTTTCTATTGCCGCTGGTGTAAAAATTTCAACGATTGAAAAAGCAACAGGCGGCACGGTTGCAGTTGTTCGGGCAATGCCAAACACTCCGGCGCTAATCGGCCAAGGGGCGTCGGCGATGTCAATAAGTTCAACGTGCAACGCTGAAAATGCCAAGTGGGCAAAGCAAATTTTGTTGAGCGTCGGCACGGTCGTTGAAGTACAAGAAGACTTGCTTGACGCCGTCACAGGACTTTCAGGAAGTGGGCCCGCTTATATTTTTCTGTTGGCTGAGGCATTGATAACTGCAGGCACGCAACAAGGTTTGTCGCCTCAAGTTTCAAACGAGTTAGTGCGACAGTTGTTAGTTGGCTCTGCATTATTGCTTGCAGAAAGTTCTGAAAGTCCGTCTCAGTTGAGAAAAAATGTAACTTCGCCGAATGGCACGACAGCAGCAGGGATTGCCGAACTCGAAGGCAAACACTTCTCGCAGATTATCTCTGATGCAGTCAATGCTGCAACTACTCGCAGCAAAGAATTGGGCAAGTAAATTAGCGAAAGTTTTCTCATGAATATTGTTTGACACGGTTGTTTTGTGTCTAAAGTGAGACTTAGAAATGTCGCAAGATCACCGGACGGGGTAACCCCCCAACTGGGAGTCGCGCTCGAAAGAGTTGCGCCGTTTGAGCCGGTGCCGTCGGGGGGTTGGCACCGGCTCTTACGTTTCTCAGTATCGTGAGACACCCATGGTCGCAAAATATTCAACCGTTTCTTTTTTGTCCGACTATGGAACTCAGGATGAATTTGTTGGTGTTGTAAAAAGTGTGATTTATGAAATCGCGCCGCACACTCGTGTCGTTGACCTAACTCATGAGATTGAGCCGTTCGATGTGCGGTCAGGTTCATTGTCTTTGGCCCGCTGCGTTTCATATGTCGCGAGCGGAGTAGTGCTTGCAGTTGTAGATCCGGGTGTTGGTTCGGCGCGTCGGGCCGTGGCGGTTGAAGTCGCCGACGGCAAAGGTGTATTCGTTGGTCCAGATAACGGATTGTTGGCGATGGCGATTGCCTTGGCAGGTGGCGCGGGCAGAGCAGTTTGCTTGACAAACACCGAATATCACTTGGCGAGTCCTGGCGAAACTTTTGCGGGCCGAGATATTTTTGCCCCGGTCGCGGCGCATCTTTGTAACGGGGTGGACTTAAGCGAATTTGGTGAGCTGATTGATCCTGCGTTGTTGTTGCCGGGCGTTGTGCCATTACCGCGCGAAGAAAAAGGCGCATTGCACGGTGAAATTACTTGGGTAGACCGATTTGGAAACTGCCAGCTGAATATTGGGCCAGATGAAGTTGCATCTTTTGGTGAGGTATTGCGAGTTGAAATTGGCTCGCTTGCAAATGCGACAAACGCATCGACTCCGAAAGAAGTGCGGTCATTAAAAGTTTTTCGGTCTTATGATCAAATCGGCAGCGGTCTTGGACTTGTTGTTGACTCTTATGGAATGCTTTCGCTTTGTGTTGACCGAGGATCGGCTTCGAGAGAATTAAGCATTGGTCAGGGAGATCTCGTGATTCTTTCACCGCTCAGTGAGATAGAACAGCCAAATACGATCACCACGTCGGTGAAGATTGCCCCAAAGCGGTAAAGTTCAAATCATGCGACCTGCTACTACTTTGACCGTCGGACTTTTACTCGCAGTGATCTTTATCGCGGGGTTGATTTCAATCGTTGGTCGTTGAGGTTTTGGCTTCGAGCCGAGTTGAGTTAGTTGCAACCAAGAATCCGAGAAACAAGAAACAAAGTCCGACCAAAAGAGTTACAGCGAAAGCTCGGTCTTTGCCGAGACGGCCTGCGAGAGTGCCGCTGGCAGAGAGAACAAGTGTGCCCACTGCGATCAAGACATTGCCGAACGCCAGACGGCGCGGCGAGAGCACCGTGCGCATAGATGCTGATTTCAAATTTGGTGCTTTGAATTTCAGCACACGCCAGGTTGACCAGATGGCGCCAACGATTATTACAAGTGCAGGTACACCAGAGCCGACAGCAGCCATGATTCTTGGTAGTACTCCAAATAGTTCGCGAGCAGCAGGGAACTCGCCATCAATGATTTCGCGTTTAGTTGGTGCGACCATGATGACTCCGGCGCTGAATGCACTGAGCACAGTCAGTGCAGTTCGAAGATGATCCGCAATTTTTTTATTGACAAGTAAATAAATTGTTCCGAGTGCAAGCCATGCGACGTTGAGTACCGCGCCAGCCAGGAAGAAAATTCGAAAGGCGAACATTGACCATCCGGTTGCTTCGGCCCACCAAAGTGCCGCAGAGCCAATTGTGAATAACGCCATAGCGATTGTCCAAGCCAATTCATGTGGTTGATTTCGACGATGCCATCGGTCAAAGGTGCTCAGCGAGAAAGCCACGGCCACAAGGGTTGCTCCGCCTGCGAGTGCTGAATTCGTCTGGTTGACGGCACTAAAGATTTGTGTTTCAAGCACGCCTGCACGATAACGGGGTCTCAGAATTTCGTAACTTAACTTTGTGAATTTATGCACTTAGCCCTACCCTGATCCCATGACACAACTTCAGCGACGCAGAATCCCCGATGCAGCCGTAACTCGTTTGCCGGTCTACTTGCAAATCTTAAATAATTTGCACGCAACAAATGTTCTGCGTTTTTCAAGTGACGAACTTGCAGTCCTCGCTGGCGTCAACGCCGCCAAAGTTAGAAAAGATTTGTCGTACCTCGGTAGCTACGGAACTCGCGGTGTTGGTTATGAAGTTACGTATTTGATTCACCAGATCAAGCGCGAACTTGGATTATTGCGTGAATGGAATGTTGTCGTCATCGGCGCGGGCAACTTAGGTTGTGCGCTTGCAAAGTTTGGTGGGTTTACCCCACGCGGATTTCCGGTGGTGGGCATTGTTGACAATGATCCAAAAAAGATTGGCCAGACAACTGGGTCATTAACAATTGGCGATGTGAAGAATCTTGGCAAGATCGTTCGCGATTTGAAAGTGACAATAGGTGCGATCACAACTTCCACCACGGCTGCGCAATCAGCAGTCGACGCTTTAATTGATGCAGGTGTTGCGTCAATTTTGAATTTTGCACCGATTGTTTTGGCGACTCCGAGCAGCGTGTCGGTTCGAAATGTTGATCTCGGGGTTGAGTTGCAGATTTTGAGCTATTACGAACAGATGCGCACTGAGCAAACCGAAGGTTTGAAGCCTCAGCAAAAGTCGAATCCGGTCACTGTTTAATTTTTGTTTCAAGGGCCGTCATGGTTGACGCGCCTAACCTAAGAGGGTGCGTCAGTTACTGAGCCCAAGATTGTGGATGGCTCTTGGGGTGCTGCTTTTTGTGGCTCTCTTGCTGAGGTTTGTCACTTGTGATGATTGCTTTGGCGGCGCAGACGGTGGAGCATCAATCTCGGCAAATATTGAAAAGAATATTGAAACCGTGGCTCTTGTTTCAACTTTTTCTCAAAGCGAGGGTTGGCGAATAGAAAATGGTCGAACCGTTAGTGAAGCATCGGTTGCCCTCGATGATGGTCGAATCATTTTTATTGCCGCAGATTCACCTGGGCAAAATAGTTGCACAGATCTCACCGCTCGCTCAGGCTGTGTTTTTTTGGCGAATATGTTTGGTGACTCGGTGATGTGGTTTGCGCTTGCCGATACCAATGGCGATAAGCCAACGCGTGTGCTTGAACTGCCAAGTTTGGTTGACATGCTCGATTCAGGTAGTCGCGGAGTTCTCGCCAATGGCTGGATTGTTCGTCTTGCCAATGGAGTCAAAAAAACTTGTGGTGAAGATACCGGAACTTTGCGCGACTTTATTAATAGCTATGCACCAGATAAGAGCATTTCAAAGTTGAACTTGATCTCTGATCAAGTCGACGAAGTTGTTTGTACTGGTTAGTTTTTAAGCGTTGGGGTAGAGCCGAACAATTGCTGCTGCTGCTTTGTATGCGGCTTCGGCCGGACCCACTTCATCTGGTCGCAAAAGATTTGCCATTATTCGTAACACCCACTCCATGAGAGTGCGACTGTGGATTCCGACTCGAGAGAGTTCACGCATTAGGGCTGGTCTACCAATTATTCGGGCGAACAATCTTGCAACTTTAAAATATTGTCCGTACTCATCTTCGACGAGTTGTTCGTAGCGTTTCAAAGCCATTGCATCACCCGAAGTCAATGCATCATGAATTACATCAGCCGCCATGTGTGCGGTTTCATATGCATAGTCGATGCCTTCGCCGTTGAATGGGTTGACGCTTCCGGCGGCATCACCAATCACGATGTGAGTTGGTCCAACTTTTGGACCAACTGATCCGCCCATTGGAATTTTTCCACTTGTTGCTTTGCACTCTGGCTTAGTTGGGTCTATCTCCCATCGATCCGCAACCATGTGCGCGTATGAGTCGAGCAGGTTTGAAGTGTTGACGTCTTTGAAGTTCTTGAAAGTTGAAAGCAAGCCGACGCCAATATTTATTGTGCCGTCGCCAACTGGAAAGATCCATCCGTATCCGGGCATTGATTTTCCGTTGCGGTCTTTGACATCTAATGCCGATTCAATCCACGGTTCTTGATGTCTTGGACTCTGCCAATAAGTGCGGATTGCAGTGCCGTAAGGCCATGCTCTTTCGCGCGATGTGCCCATGCTGCGACCAAAGCGCGAATTCGCACCGTCGGCAATTATTACGTAGTCGGCATGCAAAGCCACTGTTGTGTTGTTTGCTTTATTCGTGATCATTGCGCCGCGCACACAACCCTTTTCCATGATTGGTGCAACTGCTTCGTGTTCTTCTAGCAATTTGGCGCCAGCGTTCTGAGCATTTCGAGCGACCATCATGTCAAGTTCGCGACGACGCACGACGTAGCCGTAACGCGGGTAAATCGGATGCGTTGGCCATTGCAGCTCGAGTTCTTTGCCGTGGGCCGTGGCGCGAAGACCCTCGTAGCGATGGAATCTTTCAAGCTGCGTGCTCAAACCCATGTCACCAAGTTCTTTTACAGCCCGAGGCGTTAGTCCATCGCCGCATGTTTTTTCGCGGGGAAATTTTTTGCGTTCAACGATTGTTACATCGTGACCATGTTTTGCCAACCAGAAGCCAGCGGCCGAACCTGCTGGGCCTCCACCGATGACGAGAACTTCTGTGCGAAGTACTTTTGTTACTTCGCTTGTTAGATCGAGGGGTTTGATCTCAGTTTCGATTTATTTTCCAGTGGGGCGGGGGTCGGTGCCAACGCGCGCAGGAGGCATCGGCAACGCAGCAAATGATTCTGCGAGATTGTCGTAATTCACTGAGCCTGCTTCGAGACCCAGAAATATTTCTGACTCGGGCGAACACCACATTTCGTATTCGGCTTTCCACTCTTCGCTGTCTTTGTCAGCGCCGCCGATGGCGTAACGCTCGTGGCAAACAACTCCGAGAATTTCAGCATCAGTCAAACCGCCACCGTATTTTGCGCCTTGTTGAGGCATTGGGTTGCCGTTGTATGAAAGTGTTTCGTGTGCGCCACCTTCACGATCTGGATTGCCATATATTTTGATCTCGGCCGCTACGTATGCCTGCGAGCCGGTGTAAACGAAGTTCAACATGTCTTCAATCTTTGGGAAAGTTTTAAGAACTTCACCTTGGTGAAGTACTCGTCCCGCTCCGCCAGCACCATTTGCTCCGTGACAGCCTGCGCATGATCCGTAAACGCCAGCACCAACTGCCATCGGACCCTCAACGGTTTTTTCTTGTGGTTTGATTGAGAGCGCGTAAAGAAAAGCCCAAAGCGGCAACAAACTTAAAGTTGCCATCGCCCAAAACGGAATTTTTTTTCGAGTCTTTGCGGCGACTACATAACTTGGATCTGGCGGGGGTGGTGGTGGAGCGCTTGCAACCGGAGCCGCTGGAGCAGGTTTCGTTTCAGAAGTTTTGGCCGGAAGATTTGACGCTGATTCGCCAGATTCTGCTGAGGGTGCTTTGCCCGCGAGAGCATCGCGCGCTGCTTGCGCACGCTTAAGTAGATGCTCGGGTATTCCTGCCACAACTCTCCTTGAATTTTCGAAGAACTTCTCGTACATAGGTTAGACGGATTACGTCTGAGAATAAGAAGTTCACGATCGCACAACCAATGTGAAGGGCGACTCATGCCGATTAAATCTCAACCGGTGTTGAGCATTCGTGAAACTCTGTGACCAACAAGTTGGTTGTTGGAGCATTACAAATACTGACCTGATTGCCTATCCGACTAGGCTAAAAACAGATTTTTACGAGGAAAGGCAAGCCCTCAAACAATGCTCGCAATTGACATTCTCAGATGGCCAGGCGTGAATCAGGCGTTCCTGTTTTCGTTTGTATTTACGACTCTGCTGAGTGTCATCATCATTCCAATCGGCAAGCGCCGCAAGTTTGATCGAAAGGCAACGTGGGGTGAAGCAATGCTCGGTGCAGCATATGTCTTTGCAGTTTTGTTTTTGGCATTCGGTGTTGTGCCTCACCAGTTCATTGACCACGCTGATAAAGACTTAGGTTGGCGCAAAGACAAACTTGTCTATGGCCCGTTTGACATTTTGAAGTCAGACACGGTTGGCGGAAACTTCCCGATTACTTTGAGCTATGAAGCAATTCGCGACATCGTGGTTGTTGTTATTCACGCGTACTACATCGGTTTGATGATCTATTTGTTCAGCTGGTGGCAAAAGCGTGGCGTGGCTGTGGCTAAAGAAGTTGTCTCGTCTAGTTATGGTCGTCCGTTGACGAAGAAGAGTTAAGCGATGGCAAAAACTGACGCAAACCCACCGATGATGCCGTACACCGACGATTACCAACTCGTCGAAGTGGATGCCGAATATTTGAACAAAGCTGTTAAACCAAAACAGTTCATTCACATTGATCAGTCCGAGTGCATCATGTGTGAGGGTTGCGTTGACATTTGTCCATGGAAGTGCATCTTTATGGTTAATCCAGATGCGATCACCGAATCGAGTGGCACCGAGTTGCCGGGTGAAGATCCATCAGACAAAGTTGTTTTTATTATTGACGACGATGTTTGCACACGTTGTGCTTTGTGCGTTGATCGTTGTCCAACAGGTGTGATTATCCTCGGCAAAGTTGGAGTTGCACCAGCGACTGGTGAAACGCACATGCGGACGAACAATCACGGCTATTCATACGGCATGAGATTTTAGGAACGGAGAAAATCGAATGGTACAAATGATTGACCAGAAGTCGCGGCCAACAATTAAACAACGCGCGACCAAACTCAATGAGTCGATGCAGTCGAGCCAAGCCTGGAATTCAATTTTCCGACCGGGTTCAATCTTCCGCAAGGGTTATTCAGACTCCCCAAGAAACCGCTCGTATGTTGTGATGAACTCAGTTCTGTATCACCTTCATCCAGTAAAAGTGAAGCGTCACGCGGTGAAGGTCAGCTACACGCTTTGCCTCGGTGGTTTGAGTTTCTTCTTGTTTATCTTGTTGACGATCACGGGCATTTTCTTGATGTTCTTTTATCGTCCGACGGCAGCTAATGCTTGGCAAGACATTCAATCTCTGCACACCTCGGTGACGTTTGGTCTAATGGTGCGAAACATGCATCGTTGGGCAGCGCACTTGATGGTGCTTGCAGTGTTCTTGCACATGGCTCGTGTTTTTTACCATGGCGCTTACAAAGCACCTCGCGAGTTCAACTGGGTAATCGGTGTAATTTTGTTGACTCTGACCCTTTTGCTTTCGTTCACCGGCTATCTGTTGCCTTGGGATCAACTCGCACTTTGGGCGGTGGCCGTAGGTACAAACATGATGGGTTACTCGCCAGTCATCGGCTCTCAAGTTCGATTCGTGCTTTTGGGCGGTGTCGAAATTGGACCCGAAACTTTGTTGCGCTGGTATGTGTTGCACGTTTTACTCTTTCCATTCGTGACAGTCATCTTTCTCGCGATCCACTTCTGGCGCGTGCGTAAAGACGGCGGAATTTCAGGACCTCTCTGATGGCCGGCATTCCTGAGCATCTTCTAAAGCGCGCCGCAGAAGCGCGAGAAAAAGCCGCGGCATCAGCCGCTGGCGCGACAGCAGCACCAGCAGGAGATGCAGGCGAGAGAATTCCTGCTGATCTTTTAGATCGAAACAAATCTGCGGTCGCTGTTGCCGAAAAACCTGGTGCCGCAGTTGTTGCTGCACCAACTGCGAACGGCGTTCCATTTGGTGCGGGTCCAGGCGGACATACTCAAAGACTTTTGACAGTTGTTAAGTCGGGCTCAATCCAAGACGTGAAAGCTGTGCCAGTTGACAAAGTTCATACTTGGCCGCACTTGTTGGGAATTGAGTTCGTTGCTTCGCTTGCGTGTACGGCATTCGTATTTATGTTCTCTTGGTTTGTCAATGCACCGTTGTTGCAAGCGGCAAATTTCAACCAAACACCAAACCCTTCAAAGGCACCTTGGTACTTTCTTGGATTGCAAGAACTTTTGACGATGTTCCACCCGATGATTGCAGGTGTGACAATTCCGGGCATGGGCATCATCGCTTTGATTTTTGCTCCATATCTTGACCGCACCACCTCGAATCATCCAGAAGATCGAAAGTTCATGACGAGCTTGATGACGGTTCATTTGATGTTTTGGGCAGTGCTCGTGATCATTGGTTCGTTCTTCAGAGGTCCTGGTTTCAACTTTGTCTTCCCATGGCGTGAAGGCATCTTCTTCGAATTGTGATCGGATAAAACGTTTATGAACTCAACCACAATCATCACGATCGCAATCGCAGTCATCGCTGTTCTTGGTTTAGGCGTGGTGCTCACCGCGACTCGCCGCTCAGATATGAGTGGTGTCGGAGTTCTCTCACGCGAGACTCGCAAACGCGATCGCAATGCAGCCAAGACGGCTCGCAAAGCAAGACACGATGTTGAAGCATCAGCAGTTGCAGTTCGAAGCAGTGCTGTTGCCACGATGCCTGTCGCTGAAGTTGAGCCGTGGGTTGCGCCCGATCCAGAAATTATTGGCGAATCACGACGCGCATTTTTGAATCGCGCGACGTTCACGTTGATGAGCGCGAGTCTCGGCGGATTTGCAGCAGCTTTGATCGCGTTTTTGTGGAAGGGCGCTGAGGGCGGCTTCGGTTCAAAGATCAATGCTGGAAAAGTTGAAGACGTGATCGGTCAGATTCGCTCAGGTGGCGGATTCTTTTACCTTCCTGAGGCGCGTTCGTGGGTGACGGAGTATCCGAAAGAATCTTTATCAAAAGCAGAACTTGTTTACGGTGGGCAAGCACCAGTTCTTGCAGGTATGAGTGCCGGTGTTATCGCGCTCTACCAAAAGTGTCCTCACCTTGGATGTCGCGTGCCCGAGTGCAAAACATCGCAATGGTTTGAGTGCCCATGTCATGGTTCGCAATACAACCGTGTTGGTGAGAAAAAAGGTGGACCAGCGCCACGCGGCATGGATCGGTTCGGTGTTTCGGTTTCAAATGGTTTTGTTGTGATCGATACGGGAACTGTTTTTGGTGGACCACCAATCGGAACTAACACGACTGGTCAAGAGGCAGAAGGGCCACACTGTGTTGGCGGAACGGGTGGACACTAGATGAGTTTTCCAGTGGTATTTGCTGACACTACGACGACTATCGCTTGGGTAATTCTTCTTGCGTCAGTTTTAGGTTGGGTTATTTATGGCCTTGGAAACTTGCGTTCTTCAAAGCGCGAGATTGGCGCCGAAATCAAGTTGGCTGCAAACCGTAAGCCGTATTACGACGACGAGCGTCTTGAAGGCGAAAAAATTGAGCGCACTCAACTAATCGGTCTTGCGTTTCTTGCCGTTACAACGATTGCGCTTCCGCTTTATTGGATTCTTGAGCCCGGTCGCATGGTTGGCGCCGAAAAAGAATTTGAGCACATTTTTGAAGAATGGGGAAGTGGACTTTTCGCCACGACTGCAGATGGTGGCTTTAACTGTGCTGGTTGCCACGGCGGTATGAATGGCGGCGGCGGCGTTGCCTCCTATGCCATCACTGACCCGAACACATCTGAAGTTAAGCAAGTCAATTGGAAAGCACCGGCAATCAACACCGTTTTCTATCGATACAGCGAAGAAGAAGTTCGATTCATTCTTGAATATGGTCGTCCGTTCTCTCCAATGTCAGCATGGGGTTTGGTCGGAGGTGGTCCGATGAACGATCAGCAGATTCAAACCGTTATTGACTACGTCAAGAGTATTGAAACTCCACGTGATGCCAACGGCAAGTTGCCCGATGAAAAGCAAAAAGAGATTCAAGATGAAGCAGAGCGTCTGGTCAAGGCCGGCACATACTCAACAATCGGTGAAGCATTATTCAACTTGGATTTAGGTAGCGGTAACTTCTCTTGTGCGCGATGCCATACCAAAGGTTGGTCATATGGTGATCCGCAAATTACTGGTGGTGGCGCGTTCGGCCCGAACCTCACAGGTGGTTCGGTAGTTCGACAGTTTCCACAACGTGATGAAATGATTGCGTTTATTAAAGGCGGCAGCGAGTTCGGCAAGAAATATGGACAACAAGGTCAAGGCTCAGGTCGAATGCCAGCGTTTGGTTTGATGCTTACTGATGATCAAATTGCTGCAGTAATTGACTATGTGAGAGGTTTGTAGGAATGTTTTCGATACTTGCCGTCAGCTGGGAGCCACAACTTCGAGGTTATGTAATTGTTGCGATTGCAGTCGGAGTTTTAATTGGTGGCACTTATTTGGTGGTAGGCACGAATCTTGGTGCGCGACTTGGTTTCTTGGTAGTTCTGGCTGGTCTGTTTGGCTGGATGGCGACGATGGGCGCAATTTGGTGGACATACGGCATTGGTCTTAAAGGTCGCGAACCAACTTGGGAACCTGCTGACCCAACAACAATTGTGCGCAGTTCTGATTTGTTGGACGACGCCGAAATTTTGATCATGCCGATGCAGCCATCTGGCGATTTCGTCGGAGATGCTGCTGCTGCATCTGCAGCATTGCAGAGCGAGGGATGGTTGTTGCTTGAAGACTCTGATCCTCGTCGCGGTCAAGCTGCGGCGTCTGCTGACGAAATACTTCAGAATCAGGCCGAGGAACTTGCATCTGGAGAATACATTTCGGTTGCCGTCTACGACAAGGGCGGGGATCGCTGGCCAAAAATTAATGAATCAATTGACTTTCTCGCATTCTTCCATGAGCCGCATTATTCGTTAGTTCAGATCGCCCCAGTGGTTCCGCAACGAACAGAGCCAGGCCGAGCACCAGCGCGCCCGGTTATCGACGAGACTGCGCCTCAGCGATACGTATATATGTTGCGAGATCTCGGCACTAAACGTCAGCCGGCAATTTTTATAACGATTGGCTCGACGATCATCTTTTTGCTGCTTTGTCGACTTTTGCATGTGCGCGACCTACGTTTGCGCGAGAACCTCAGCGTTGATGCAGGTTCAAGTTCTTCAGCGAAGAGCTAACCCGTGGGCCAATATCTACCGATAGTTGTTTTAGCAATCTTGGCGATTCTGTTCGGCGTCGGCTCGCTTGTTGCATCAAAACTTTTAGCACCGCGACGTCCGAATTCGGCAAAAGAAGCACCGTATGAGTGCGGAATTGTTCCCAGTCTTGAAGCTCCAGAGAGATTTCCTGTCAGCTTTTATGTTGTGGCGATGCTGTTCATCATGTTTGACATCGAAATTATTTTTGTCTATCCATATGCTGTGGCGAGCCAGTCGCTTGGGGTTTATGGTTTCGCTGAGTTAATTGCTTTCAGTGCAGTCTTTTTCGTAGCGTTTGTTTACGTTGTAGCTCGTGGCGCATTGGATTGGGGTCCGCTTAAGAAGTCGCGCCAGTTGGTAGAAGTTGACGGCGATATTCTGTCGGCATCGCGCTCAACATCAACAACAATTCGCCGTGTTGGTCTTGAAGGTCGCGAGAAAGAAAAAGTTTCAGTCTGATGGGAATCATTCAAAATGTTGCCGACGATGGCTTGGGTGGGCTTGAGCACAACTTCTTGACGGGCCGCGTAGAAGAACTAGTCAAATGGTCTCGCTCAAGGTCGAGTTGGGGCGCAACCTTTGGTTTGGCCTGTTGCGCGATCGAAATGATGACCGCAGGAACTGCGCACTATGACTTAGCTCGTTTCGGAATGGAAGTTTTTCGTGCGTCACCGCGTCAAGCCGACATCATGATTGTTGCGGGGCGAGTCAGCCAAAAGATGGCGCCGGTCTTGCGCCAGGTTTACGACCAAATGATGGAACCAAAATGGGTTATCTCAATGGGTGTATGTGCAAGCAGTGGCGGAATGTTCAACAATTACGCGATCGTGCAAGGCGTAGACCAAATCGTTCCGGTAGATGTTTACGCGCCGGGTTGCCCGCCAACACCTGAGACTTTGATTCATGCAATTGAAACTCTGCATCAACTAATTGAAGATGGTGAGATTATGCGCCGCCGTCAGTCGACTGGGGCGGGAGCGCAAGTACATATTCAAGAAATTCCTGCAGGCACTACGACTCCGGTTGTACTTGGATCGCGTTGAGCCATGTCACAAGTTTCTGGTCGTGTCGCCGATGATGTTCGTTTCGTTTTAAAAGCCGATTATTTAAAAACGATCACTGCCTTGCGCGGTGAAGGCTTTGAAATGTGTGTTGATCTAACGGCCGTTGATTATCTAACTCATCCTGGTCGCAATATTTCGCCAGAAGTAGCAAGCCAGATCACACTTGAGCGTTTTGAACTCGTGGTCAACCTTTTATCTCTGTCGCAACGCCGTCGTGTGCGTCTGCGAGTTCAAGTTTCTGAATCTGACCCAGTGATTGACTCGGCATTCGATGTTTATCCGGGCACAGAGGCCATGGAGCGCGAAGTGTTTGACATGTTCGGAATCAAATTCAACGGTCACCCAGACTTGACACGAATTTTGATGCCAGAAGACTGGCAAGGTCACCCGCTGCGAAAAGATTACGCCCAAGGCAACATTCCAGTTCAGTTCAAAGGTGCTGCGTCATGACCGCGACTGAAGATTTGACCAGCACGAATCAAGTTACTTCTGCTGGCACGAGCGAAGGTCGACAAGAACTTCAACTCAGAAAAGATGTTTCAGAAAAAGAAGTGCTTCGTGGGTCCGGTGCAGTACTGCGAATGAGCGAATCGGAAGTAGCGGCGCTTGCGGGTACGCAAAGTGAAGATCAAACAATGATCATCAACATGGGCCCTCAGCACCCAAGTACGCACGGCGTGCTTCGACTGATGCTCGAACTCAAAGGCGAAACCGTTCTGCGTTGCAAGCCAGTAATCGGATACCTGCATACGGGCATGGAGAAAACCGGCGAGTCACTGACTTTCATGCAAGGTGGCACGAATGTGACCCGTATGGATTATGCGTCGCCATTGAATAATGAACTTGTCTTTGCGATGACAACCGAGAAGCTTCTGGGTATTGATCAAGACATTCCGGAGCGTGCGGTGTGGATTCGAATGTTGCTCTCAGAGTTGAATCGAATCAGCAGTCATCTTTTGTTCATGGCGACAAACGGCATGGACTTGGGCGCAGTTTCAATGATGCTTTACGGCTTCCGCGAGCGTGAAGAAGTCTTGCGGTTCTTCCAAAAAGTCACTGGACTGCGAATGAACCACAACTTCATTCGTCCCGGCGGTGTCGCCGCTGATTTGCCTGCAGGGTGGCGTGATGAAGTTTTAGGTTTGCTTGATACTTTGCCCGCACGACTTGCAGAGTACGAAATATTGATGACGGGACAACCAATTTGGCGCGAACGACTTCAAGGTGTTGGTGTGATCACCCGCGATGAGGCAATCGCTCTCTCAGCAACTGGTCCGATTTTGCGAAGCACTGGCTTGTCGTGGGACTTGCGACGGGATATGCCGTATTTGCGCTACGACAAAGTTGAGTTCGATGTGATTGTAGGAAGCTACGGCGATGCTTTTGATCGATACTCGATTCGCCTCAATGAAATTCGCGAATCCATGCGCATTGTTCGCCAAGTTCTGGATGCGATGCCGCAAGGCGACTATCGAATTCAAGACAAGAAGGTGACGCCGCCGCCACGCGGTCGTATTGATGAGTCAATGGAAGCGCTAATTCACCACTTCAAAATCTTCACTGAGGGCTTCAAAGTTCCCGAGGGTGAGGCCTATGTCGCCATTGAAAGTCCGCGAGGCGAAATTGCTTGCTATATCGCCAGTGATGGTTCTGCGACGCCTTACCGAATGCACGTGCGGGCTCCGAGTTTCATCAACATTCAAACGATGCCGCACATGATGCGCGGTGGGTTAGTTGCCGATGCTGTTGCCGTGATTTCTTCGGTCGACCCAGTGCTTGGCGAGGTGGATCGATGAGCCGATTAAACGACACGAATGTGAAACTCGCGCGCGAAATAATTGCTAGATACCCACGTCCAAAGTCGGCCTTGATTCCGTTGTTGCATCTTTCTCAAGAACAAAACGGTTACATCACACGTGAGGCGATGCAACATCTTGGTGAACTTGTTGGCGTCACTTCGGCAGAGGTTTATGGCACTGCAAGTTTCTATGAGATGTTCAAGTTTGAGCCAGTCGGAAAATACTTGATCAATATTTGTGGCACGATGTCGTGCGCTTTGATGGGCGCAGAAGAATTAATGCATCACGCTGAAAAGAAGCTTGGCGTCAGAGCAGGGGGCACAACTCAAGACGGAATGTTCACTCTTGCGCATGCCGAGTGTCAAGCGGCCTGCACAGAAGCCCCAACACTGCAGGTCAATTATCGCTATCGTTTGCGCGTCACACCAGCTGATCTAGACAACTTGATCGACAACTTGAAGGCTGGAAAGTTGAACGACGAGTTTCCTGCTCACGGAGTCTTGGCAAAAGTTCGACAGACAATTCCTGCCGAGCGTGCAGTCGGAGCGAAAGCTCCAGAAGATGTAACTGAGTCACCAGCATGGCTTGATGGCAAGGCGGCGTTGTGAGCAAAACATACGTGCACGCTCCAGGTTTTGTAGCGGGAGATCGACCAAAGATCGTTACTTCGCGTTTTGAATTCGCTGACTCATTTACTCTTGAGCGCTATTTGGCAACAGACGGATACAAAGGTTTGCGCGCGGCATTGGCTCGCCCCGCAAATGAAATCCATGAAGATGTAAAGAGCGCAACCGTTCTCGGCCGAGGTGGTGCGGGGTTTCCTGCGGGCACCAAGTGGGGGTTGACTCCGCAACAAGTTTGGCCGAGATATTTGGTCGTCAATGGCGACGAGAGTGAACCGGGCACCTACAAAGACCGCTTGTTGATGGAGCGCGACCCACACCAATTGATTGAAGGATGTTTGATCGCTTGTTATGCCGCCGGTCTCTCGCAGTGCTTCCTATATATAAGGGGAGAAATGGCGTTGGCCCAAGAGCGCGTGGCGACGGCACTTAACGAAGCGTATGCAGCCGGCTATGTAGGTAAAAATATTTTGGGTTCTAAGTTTTCGGTGGACATTATTTTGCATTGGGGTGCTGGTGCATATGTTGTGGGCGAAGAAACAGCATTGATTGAAAGCCTCGAAGGAAATCGCGGAATGCCTCGCCTCAAGCCACCGTTCTTTCCAGCCGCAAACGGGCTTTATGGTCAACCAACAATTGTCAACAATGTCGAGACGTTGGCAAATTTGCCGTGGTTGCTTTGCAATGGTGTTGCTGCCTACACGGCAATCGGTACAAAGACTTCTCCAGGAACTCGTATGGTTGCAGTTTCTGGTCACGTCAAGCGACCAGGTGTTTATGAGATCATCAACGGCACGACAACCTTTCGTGATTTGATTTACGGACAAGAGTTCTGCGGCGGAATTCGAAATGACAATGCGTTGAAAACGTTTGTTCCAGGTGGAGGCTCGGCTCCATGGTTTACGCCCGATCAACTTGATCTTCCATTTGAAGCCAGCCAAGTAGGACCAGCAGGTTCGATGCTTGGTTCGGGTGCCGTGATGGTGATGGATGAAACGACCGATATACCAGCAGCCGCGCTTACTCTCACTCATTTTTATGCTCACGAATCGTGCGGCAAGTGCACGCCATGTCGCGAAGGTGGAACTTGGCTTGAAAGAATTTTGCGCCGCGTTGTGGATGGAAATGGCACTGACGCAGACTTGCAACAACTTCTTGAAGTTGGGGCGATGATTTGCCCAGGAGCATTTCCTCACGCTGCTAACGAAAAACTAGGTTTAACAGCCGTGCCTTTTCCTTACAAGATGACGACGATTTGCTTTGTCGGCCCTTCGGCTTTTGCACCAGTGCATTCTGCATTGACATTGTTCAGGAGCGAGTTTGAAGCGCGTGTGAAAAAGCGTGTGACTATTCCTGTGACAGCAGTCGGAGTATCAGCGTGACAATTGTTGACCCAATCAAAGAGCAGGCTCCAGTCGACCCGAACGTTGTCAACCTCACAATTAATGACAAGCCGGTTGTGGCGCGAAAAGGCGAGTTGATTATCGCTGCGGCCGACCGTACCGATGATTTCATTCCACGATTTTGTTATCACCCGCGTATGTCGCCAGTTGGCATGTGTCGGCAATGTTTAGTTGAAGTTGAAACGCCGCGCGGACCGATGATGGTTGTCTCGTGCATGACACCAGTCGCTGAAGGCCAAGTTGTGCGCACAGCAACTGACGGGGTGAAGAAAGCACAAGAGGGCGTTCTTGAATTATTGCTGGCAAATCATCCGCTTGATTGCCCAGTTTGCGACAAGGGCGGCGAATGTCCGCTTCAAGATCAGGCATTTAGTCATGGTCCTGGTGAGAGTCGATTCGTTGAAGAGAAACGCCACTACGAAAAGCCGATTGCGATCAGTGACATTGTTTATCTAGATCGTGAACGATGCATTTTATGTGATCGTTGCACGCGTTTTGCCGACGAAGTTGCTGGTGACGCACTGATCACTTTTACGAGTCGTGGCAATGACACACAAGTTTTGACTTTTCCTGACGAACCTTTTAGTTCATACTTCTCTGGAAACACGGTGCAGATTTGCCCAGTCGGTGCGTTGACTGCAAAGCCGTATCGATTTAAAGCGCGTCCTTGGGACCTTGAGCAGACTGAAAGCACATGCACTTCGTGTTCAGTTGGCTGTCGAACTGTTGTGCAGAGCAGTCGCGATGAGTTAGTGCGCTATCAAGGTGTTGACATTGACCCGGTGAATTGGGGTTGGTTGTGCGATCGCGGTCGATACAACTTCGAGTCGGTCAATTCGCCAGATCGTCTCACGACTCCGCTAGTTAAAAACGGCGCAGAACATGTTGCAACATCTTGGTCTGTTGCTCTCGAAAACGCTTCACGAATGATTCGAATGTCGTTGGCTCAGAACGCTAACTCGGTTGCGATTTTGGGTGGAGCCCGAGGAACAAACGAAGATGCTTTCGCATGGGCGATGTTGGCAGACAAACTTGGGATCAATCAACGTGATGCCCAACTCGGGGATGGTCTGAGTCCTGAAATTTTCAACATTGCACAGGCGACAATTGACGAGACTTGTGCAGCGAGCACGATCATCTTGCTTTCACCTGATCTAAAAGAAGAACTCCCAGTGCTCTACCTTCGCGTGCGCGACGCTGCCCAAAAACGCAAAGCACGAATCGTTGAATTTTCTTCGCGCGACTCAGGGTTGAGCCCATATGCCTGGCGGACGGTGGGCTTTGAGCCAGGGCACCAAGCACAAGTTGTGCGCGAAACATTGACATCTGCCGAGATGAAAGAACAACTCGGACGCGGACAAGTCGTTGTGATTGTTGGTCGACCAAACTTGGCCGAGAACGAAGTGTTCACTCTGCAAGCGCTTGCTGAAGTTTTTGGCGTAGTGCCAAATGCAAAAGTTCTACCGGTTTTGCGACGTGGCAATGTGCGCGGTGCTGTAGTCGCCGGTTTGACACCTCAGAATAATTCTGGCGACGCAATCGATATTTTGAATGCAGCCGCCGCAGGAAAAATCGAGTGTCTTATTCTCTTAGGCGCTGACCCGATGTCAGATGTTGCGGATGCTGGGCTTGTGCAACGCGCTTTGGCGCAAGTAAAAAACTTAATCAGTATTGACACGTTCGTGAATAGTTCAAATCGCAATGCCGACATCGTGCTTCCGGCTGCGGCGTATGGCGAAAAGAACGGCACAACAACCAATCTTGAAGGTCGCGTGAGCAATGTCGTGCAGAAAATTACTCCACGGGGCACGTCACGTCCGGACTGGATGATCGCAACTGAATTGAGCATTGCGTTAGGCGTCGATATTGGTGTTTCGAGTCTTGAAGATTTGAATCAAAAACTTGTCAGTTCGGTACCTGCGTTTGCGCCGAGCGCTGATGCAAAGTCAACTCATGGCGATGGCGTATTGATGACTCGCGAGACACCGGTGACGATCTCAGGAAGTCAGACTAAAGCTGTAGATCGAAACGCCTACAACTACCGCCTGATTGTTTCGCGCACGATGTACGACACGGCGCAATCAACTGTTGCGAGCCCTTCGCTGGTCGGAATCATCAATGACTCAGCGATTTATGTTCATCCTCTTGATCTTGCGCGAATTGGTGTTGTTGAAGGAACCAATGTTCGTGTTGGAGCCGAAGGAACCAATGTCGTTATTGCAATTCGTGCCCATAACGGTGTGCACCGAGGTACTGCATGGCTGCCGTTCAATCACACCGGTGTTGATGTGCGACCGCTTTTGAACATCGCTGGCGATGTCGTTGATGTACGAATCGAGCCAATCAAGTGATTGCTCTCGACTCGCTGCTGGTTGACGATTTGCTGTGGGCACCATTGTTGATCGTTTTGGTCAAAGTGCTTATTGTTTTTGTCGTTGGGTTGTTGGCGACAATGTTGATGGTTTGGTTCGAACGCAAAGCGATTGCCGGTATGCAAAATCGAATCGGCCCAAACAAAACAGGCCCATTTGGAATCTTGCAGACACTTGCTGACGGCATCAAGCTGTTCTTCAAAGAAGACCTATTTCCGACGCGAGCAGACCGATTTGTTTTTGCTCTGGCCCCGTTTTTGAGTTTCGTACCGGCTTTCTTGTCTTTTGCGATCATTCCACTCGGAGGAGATTTTCGAGACGGCTCATCTGGAGAAGTGACACTGTTCGGCCAAGTAACTCGCATTCAACTTGCCGACCCGCCAATCGGTGTTCTCTTTGCACTGGCTATTTCGTCGATTGCTGTTTACGGCATCATGCTTGCGGGTTGGTCGAGCGGTTCAAAGTATCCACTTTTGGGCTCGGTGCGTGCGTCAGCACAGATGGTTAGTTACGAGGCCGCACTCGGACTTTCGCTTGCTTGCGTTTTGTTGCTTGCAGGAACCCTTTCAACAAGTGGCATTGTCGCCGCGCAATCAACAATTACAGATTGGCACTTCATCTCAACAGGAATTGTTCCATTCGTTATTTTCTTGATTGCCGCAACAGCCGAATTGAATCGACCACCGTTTGATCTCGTTGAAGCAGAACAAGAGTTGGTCGGCGGTTTCAACACCGAGTATTCGTCGATCCGCTTTGCATTGTTTTATCTGGCAGAGTTCATGAACACCGTGACGATGTCAGCCTTGATCGTCACATTGTTCTTTGGTGGTCCGCAGCCTTTGGCAATCGGTAATTTTGTATTCGACATTCCACTTCTGCCAAATGCACTTGAGGGAACTGTTTGGTTGTTGGCAAAGATTTTGGTGTTCTTGTATATGTACATCTGGTTCCGCGCAACGTTGCCACGGTTGCGTTACGACCAGTTGATGGACTTGGGCTGGAAGCTCTTGATTCCTGCATCACTCGGCTGGTTTATGTTGTTGGCAGCACAACGGTTGGGCAGACAAAACGGCTGGAACATCATCGTCGTGACGGGTATTTCAATCGTTGTACTGGTTGCTTGTTACGTATTGTTGCAAGCGGCCATCACAAGAAGCGCGCGCGAGCGTGAGACACAGGGGACAATGTTCTAATGGGTTACTTCGGGGGCTTCTCAGTTACTTTCCGTCAACACGGACCAAAAAATCGCGTGACGACCCAATATTCGGGTGGTCGAATGTTTCGTCGCAAGAAGCGTTCAGCCAAAAAAATGGACGTCAAAATTGACAAGCCAGAACGTTTGCACGGTCGCCATGTTCTCAATCGATACGAAGACGGCATGGAAAAGTGCATCGGCTGTGAGCTTTGTGCTGCGGTGTGTCCTGCGAAATGCATCCATGTTCGTGGCGCAGACAATAACCCGACGTCACCGACGTCTCCGGGCGAGCGCTTCGGTTGGATTTACGAAATCAATTACTTGCGTTGCATTCACTGTGACTTGTGCGTTGAGGCTTGCCCAACTGAGGCAATTACTGAGACCAAGCTGTTTGAGTTTTCTTTCACCAACCGTCAAGATGCGATCTACACAAAAAATGAACTGCTTGTCGACAGTTCAGGCAAGCCACAGCAACTTGACTGGGAAGACTGGCGCGAAGGCGAAGACAAAAACACTTCGGGCTGGATGAGAGCAACTGCAGCATCTGGCGATGCAAACTTTCTCGGGGTCGTCTCGTGGAGTGGAGAGCTCGGTCACGGTGTTCGTGCACCAGAAGATAAGAGTCAATAAGTGGAGTTTTTCGTCTTTGTTTGTGCAGCGATAATGGTTTTGCTCGGTGCGGTTGGCGTGATTGTGCGCAAACATCCCGTGCACGCGGCGCTGAGTCTGGTGCTCACGCTTTTTGGCGTTGCGGTGCTGTTCGTCTCTCAAGAGGCGCACTTTTTGGCGGCAGTGCAAGTGATTGTTTATGCGGGGGCAATTGTTGTTTTGTTCTTGTTTGTAATCATGTTGCTCGGAGTCGATCGAGTTGAGAATTTGCGGACAGAACCCCTGACGGCGCAACGACCACTAGCGATAATCACATGTCTTGGCCTCGTGGGCGTGCTTGTTGCGGCAATCGTTAACGGAAGTGGCGTGCTTAACGAGCGTGGCGAAGGCATCAAGTTGCCAGACCTTCAAAATGGCCCGGATGCCAACACGGTGCAACTTGCAGAGTCTATTTTTTCAAAATACGTCGTGGCGTTTGAAGTTACTTCGGTGCTCTTGGTAATCGCAGTAGTTGGCACGGTGTTATTGACTCGCAAAACAAAATCAAGTTCTGGTGGTCAAACAAAGTGATCTCTTTGACCTTGGTTCCGACAGCGACTTGGTATCTCGTCTTGGCTGCTGTTTTATTTTCAATCGGCACTTTTGGTGTTCTTGTTCGCCGCAATCCTTTGGTCATGTTTATGTGCATCGAATTAATGCTTAATGCAGTTAACTTGACTTTTGTTGCGTTGGCCCGTGAGCTCAACGACATCAATGGACAAACAATTGTCTTTTTCGTGATGGTTGTGGCTGCGGCCGAAGTAGTCGTTGGTCTTGGAATCATCGTTTCGATTATGCGTAATCGCTCTGCCCTCACCGCAGATGATTTGGCCGAGTTAAAGGGCTAAAGATGTTGAATCTCATTTGGTTTATTCCACTGTTGCCGTTGGCTGGGGCGATTTTGAATCTGATTTTGGGTCGCAAACTCGGTGATCCACGCTCGGGTTGGGTCGCGACGATTGCCACTGGTACTTCATTTTTAGTTACGGTGCTCGTCTATTTCGAAATGCTCGGTCTTGAAGCAGAGGAGCGCAGCCATGTTGAGGTGCTGTTCAGATGGTTGCCTGTTGGTTCGTTGCAAGTTGATTTTGCTTTGCTTGCCGACCCGTTGAGCATTGTGATGGCGTTGTTCATCACCGGTATTTCGACCTTGATTCATCTTTACGCAATCGGATATATGCATGGCGATGCAAAGTTCTCGAAATTCTTCTTGTATTTGAATCTCTTCGTGTTCAGCATGCTGATGCTCGTGATGGGTGAAAACCTTTTGGTTACGTTCTTAGGTTGGGAAGGTGTGGGTGCCTGCAGTTATTTCTTGATCTCGTTCTGGCACACACGAAATAGTGCGGCCGTAGCCGGCAAAAAGGCGTTCGTCACCAACCGCATCGGCGACTTTGGTGTGATGACGGCGATGTTCTTGGCGTTCTCTGCAGTTGGCTCGCTTTCATACGGAGCAATCAACGAAGCTGCACATGCTGGTGAATTGGCGTCAGTCACGGCAACAGCGATTGCGATGTTGCTATTTGTGGGTGCGTGTGGCAAGAGTGCACAACTTCCGCTTTATCTGTGGTTGCCAGATGCGATGGAAGGCCCCACCCCGGTTTCGGCACTGATCCATGCGGCGACGATGGTTACTTCGGGAGTCTTCTTGATGACCCGAATGAATCCTGTGCTGCACATTTCATACGACTGGGCCCCCACAGTGATTGCAGTCGTCGGTGCAGCAACGGCGCTTTACGCCGCAACAGTTGCCGTTGCGCAAAATGACATCAAAAAAGTTTTGGCCTACAGCACGGTCTCGCAACTTGGCTTCATGTTTCTTGCCATAGGTTCTGGCGCATACGTCGCGGCGATTTTTCACATGATTACCCATGCATTTTTTAAGGCTTTGTTGTTCTTGGGCTCGGGTTCAGTGATTCATGGCATGCATCATGAGCAAGACATGCGTCGCATGGGTGCACTGCGCAAAGTAATGCCGGTCACTGGCTTCACGTTCATAATCGGTTGGCTGGCAATTGCCGGTGTTCCGCCTTTCGCAGGTTTTTGGTCGAAAGATGAAATCTTGCTTTACGTTTATGCCAACAATCGTGGACTTTATGTCGTTGGTCTAGTCACTGCATTGTTGACTGCTTATTACATGACGCGACAAGTAATCATGGTGTTTTACGGCAAGGCTCGATGGAACGACAACAGCGCCGAACATGGTGCTCACGGCGAGATTACGCCACATGAGAGTCCTCGTGTGATGTTGATTCCGCTAATTGTGCTTTCGGTTTTGTCGATACTTGGTGGTGCAATGCAGTTGCCGTTCAGCAAAGATCTTCACTTTTTAGAGCACTGGCTTGCGCCAGTTGTAGAAGAATCCGAAGCGTATATCGGCAAGTCGTGGGCCTATCAAAACAAGTATTTGCTGTTGCTTGTTGCAATTGTTGTTGCGGTTTCGGGCATCTTGATCTCAATCTCCGTGTATGCGAAGTCGAAGTTTAAAGTCATCGAGCCAAAGATTCTGGAGCAAGCCTGGAAATACGATCACGCCGTGAGTCGCGTGGTCGGTGGACCAGGTGCGGCAACGTTCAATTTGATCGCATGGATAGATGCAAACATCGTCGACGGAATTGTCAACGGAGTTGGAGAACTGATCCGCAGTGTTGCCGGGTCTGTTCGACGTGTGCAAAGTGGTTTTGTTCGCACGTATGCGCTGTTAATTAGCTTCGGTGCCGTGGCGATTTTGGCGTGGTTCTTGTTGCGGGGAGTTCTGTTGTGATCGCTGCAGCCTCAGGTGAAGTTTTGAGCTTCCCGATTCTTTCTGCGTTGGTGATTCTTCCGTTGATCGGTTCGATTGTTGTTGCATTATTGGGCAAGTCGCGGCCAGAGTGGATCAAACTTGGCGCTCTCACTTCAAGCGTTACAACTGGCGCGCTTTCGCTTTGGTTGTTGGGTGCATTCAAATCTGGCGAAGCGGGTTTCCAATTTGTTTCACAGCATTTATGGATCAGTCAGTGGGGTATCTCGTGGCACCTCGGGGTCGACGGCATCTCGCTGTTTTTGGTGGTTCTCACTGGCATCTTGTTTCCGTTGGTGATTGTCGGCATTGACCCACATCACAACGAGACTTCGTATTTTGCTTGGATGCTGTTGTTGCAGGCGGGTGTCATGGGCTCATTCCTCGCTCTTGACTTGTTCTTGTTCTTCGTGATGTTCGAAATTGTGTTGGTACCGATGTATTTCTTGATTGGTGGTTGGGGTTACGACCAACGGGTATATGCGGCGACAAAGTTTTTCTTGTACACGATGGCTGGTTCGGCGTTTATGCTCGTCGGAATCATCGCCACCGTGTCGCTTGCTCAGCGCGATCTTGGTGTCGTGACGTTCGATCTGGTCAGAATTGCCGAGGGTGCGAGTTTCTCGACGAATGCGGCGCGATGGTTGTTTGTTTCCTTTGCAATTGCATTCGCTGTGAAAGTGCCGCTGTTTCCGTTTCACACTTGGTTGCCCGACGCTCACACGCAAGCACCAACTGGTGGATCAGTAATTTTGGCGGGCGTTTTGTTGAAGATGGGCACGTACGGCTTCTTGCGCTTTGGGGTTTATCTGTTTCCAGAAGCGGCGATGTGGGCGCGACCAGTTTTGTTCACTCTCGCCGTCATCGGCATTATTTATGGTGCAATCGCAGCGACGATGCAACGCGATCTCAAGCGCCTGGTTGCCTATTCTTCGGTAGCCCACCTTGGTTTCATCGTGCTCGGCACGTTCGCTCTAACTTCACAGGCTGTTACTGGTGCAGTAATTCAGATGGTGAGTCACGGTGTGTCAACCGGCGCTTTGTTTTTATTGGTGGGCATGATTTATGAGCGACGCCACACGCGTGAGATCGCTGAACTGCGTGGCATTCAACACGTTGCACCGATTTTTGCGGGTGTTTTCACAGTCGTCATGCTTTCATCTGTTGGTCTGCCAGGACTCAACGGTTTCGTTGGCGAGTTCTTAATCTTGATTGGCTCATTCGGCCCAGCTCGTTGGTGGACAGTTGTCGCAACCGTTGGTGTGGTTTTGGCCGCGCTTTATCTACTTTGGGCCTATCAGCGTGTGTTTCACGGCGAGCCAGACGAAGCGAACTCAACTTTCAAAGAGCTGACACTCAAAGAAGGTCTGTTGATGTCGGTGTTTGTTGCGATCATTGTGGCGACGGGTATTTATCCGAAGCCGATTTTGGATCGAATCGAGCCAAGTGTGAAGTCATTTATTGAGCATGTTGAAGGGCAAACAAAGTGAACGACATCTCAGTATTTTCAGGACCAAGCATCGAATGGATAGCGATTTCGCCAGTCCTTGCTCTTTTGGCAGGCGCGTTGTTTTTGCTTTTGGTCGGTTCGCTCACTGGTCAATGGCCAAAGCGGTTGTATGCATTGACAGCTAGTGCGACTTCGTTAGTCGCCATTGGTTTTTCAATCAAGTTATGGCTAGATGTTTCAAACGACGGGCCAAAGTTGTTGATCGGGGGCTCGCTTGCGTTAGATCAGTTTGCTCTTTTGGGCACTGTTGCTATTTGCGGGGCAGTGCTGATGGTCAGTTTGATCACCAGCGATTATTTGACGCGCAACGATGCTGAGTCGCCCGAAATTTATGCTTTGTATCTCACTGCGGCAATCGGCGCGTTGATAATGGTTTCGTCCAACGATTTGATTGTGCTCTTCTTGGGTCTTGAAACTCTGAGCCTTTCACTTTATTTGTTGGCTGCAAGCAATCGTCAGCAAACTTCGAGCCAAGAAGCGGGCCTCAAATATTTCATCCTCGGCGGTTTCGCTTCAGCTTTCTTCTTGTATGGCGTTGCGTTGACTTACGGAGTAACCGGCACAACACGTTTGATTGATTTGAACACTGTGCTCAACTCGTATATTGCAGTGCCGCGCAACGACGCGATTTTGTTGATCGGCATCGGAATGATTCTTGTTGGTTTTGCCTTTAAAGTTTCGCTCGCACCATTTCAGATGTGGACACCTGATGTTTATCAAGGTTCTCCGACGCCAGTCACAGCGTTTATGGCATCGGTTGGAAAAATAGCCGCACTTGTTTCGTTGGTGCGCGTCTTCGTAGTTGCGTTTCCATCACGAAGCGACGACTGGGGCATAGTCGTATTCGTTCTCTCGGCTTTGACTCTCGTGGTTGGTTCGGTCGTTGCGATCGTGCAGACGAATATCAAGCGCATGTTGGCTTACTCTTCGATTAGTCATGCTGGTTTTATTTTGGTCGGACTAGAAGCGGCATCACACAGCGACTCGGTTAATGCAGGCGACGGGCTGGTTGCTGTCGGTGTTTATGTTGTGTTGTACGCAGCCTTGGTTGTTGGCACATTTGGTGTCGTGAGTGTGGTTGCACGAAACACAAACGAAGACGCAACTTCATTGGATGCCTTCAAGGGTTTGGCGAAAAATCAGCCTCTGTTGGGTCTTGTAATGACAGTATTTTTGTTGGCTCAAGCCGGCATGCCGTTGACGAGTGGTTTTGTCGCCAAGTTTGGTGTGATTCAGTCGGCGGTAGGTGTCGGCAGCTATGAACTCGCAGTTATTGCCATGATTTGTGCTGTGATTGCGGCGTTTGTTTACTTGCGGATCATGGTCAGCATGTGGCTGGCTGATCCAGCATCAACAGATGTCGTGGTTGTGCCAATGCCTTCGCGCGTGGCGATTGGTCTGGCTATTGTCGTGACGCTCGGCGTCGGCTTCTTGCCAAGTCTGATACTTGACCTCGGCGCAAATCTCGCGCAACTCGCAACAAAATAGTTTTTGCTGCGGTGCTCAGCCGTTAATTGCTTTGATGAATCCGTTAAAGAGATTCTGCTGATCTGATTCTGTGTCGGCATCATCTTCGGGATGCCACTGCACACCGACAATCCACTTGGCGGAAATGTGCTCGACTGCTTCGACCGTGTTATCTGGTGCGCGACCAGTCACGGTTAGGTTTTTGGCGATTACATCGAGTGCCTGATGGTGAAACGAATGTGACTTTTTTGGCGAAACTGTCTGCATCGCCTTGGCGATCCGCGAGTTCGGCTCAAGATTGATCGGATGGTATTTGTCCCAGTGACTTTCGCCGTCTTCAAGCACGTCTCCAAGGTCTTGATGCAGCGTTCCACCGAGCGCGACGTTGAGAATTTGAATTCCTCGACAGATCGCAAGAACCGGCTTGTCGAGTTCAACTGCTGCTTGAATTATTGCGATTTCGAGGTCGTCGTGCTCGTGTGAAATTCCGTAAATTTTGTCGTTGCGGCGAGTTTGTCCGTAACGAGTTGGGTCAATGTCACCGCCACCTTGAATAATCACACCATCAAATCGAGAAACAAGTTCTCGTGCAGCGCTAACAGTTACATCAATGGGTGGCGCCTGCATCGCTACTCCGCCTGCCCGAGCGATCGCTTCGCTGTATCGACGACCAGTCGAAAAAGAGTCGCCACGCACGCCTTTTGAATCAGTAGTCATTTTTCCAGGCAACAAAACTATTGGTGTCATTGTCGAGCGATCATGCGTTAAAGGTGATTAGCTGTTTGTCTCTGAAACATCAAAGCCAGCAGTTTTGCAAATCGTAATAATTTCTGAAGTGTGATCGCGACCGCGAACTTCAATCACGACTTGCAAACCAGTTTCACGAACATGCAGATTTAATCCTTCGCGCACGTGGCTTACTTCAATTATGTTTGCACCGGCTTTTGCTACAACCTTAAGAAATTCGGCAAGGGCACCGGGGCGATCTGAAACTCGGGCGAACAACAGCGCACGTCGCCCGGCTTTAGTTTCATGGCGACGAATCAAGTTCGGCATCAATCCCATATCTACGTTGCCGCCCGACAGAACAACACAGGTTTTACCTTTTTTTGCAGGCTTGACACGAGATGCGAGTAGCGCTGAAACTCCAACGGCTCCACCGCCTTCGACATACATCTTTGAACGCTCTAAAAGGATCATCATTGCGTCGGCAACACTGTCCTCGTCGACATCGACAAGTTCGTCGACCCAACTTTCAATTAGCGGGCGAGTTACATCACCTGGTTGCTTGACCGCAATGCCGTCGGCAAGAGTTGGAACTGGGCCAGTCGGAGCATTGCCGTAAATATATGGCGCACATGAAGAAATTTGAACGCCGATGATTTTTACGTTGGGGTTCTGCTGCTTGATTGCCAGCGCAGTTCCTGACAGCAAGCCTCCACCGCCGAGTGGAATTATGACTTGGGCCAGGTCTTGAATATCTTCGAGCAGTTCAAGTCCGAGCGTTCCTTGTCCCGCGACAACATCAACATCGTCATATGGATGGCAAAACGCCATGCCAGTTTCAAGTGCGCGGGCTTTTGCACTGGCGACTGCAGTTTCAATACTTTCGCCACCGTCGAGCACAATGCCGCCGTAACTCTTGCAAGCCGAGACTTTTGAAATTGAAGCGCCCACCGGGATGAAAATTTCGCACTTGACGCCAAAGTGTCTGGCGGCGAACGCAAGGCCTTGTGCGTGGTTGCCGGCACTACCAGCGACAACACCATTTTTCTTGAGGTCGCCAAGACGATGAAGTTTGTTGATCGCACCGCGAATTTTAAATGCGCCAGTGCGCTGCAAGTTTTCGGCTTTGAGGATGATTTGCCCACCGAACTGCTCAGACAAATAGGCCGACGGAGTAACTGGAGTGTGTTCAACCACACCACGCCCAACTTCGCGCGCCGCCCGAATCGCATCTAAGTCAATACCCAGATTTTTATTTGTGTTTGGCACAAGACCAAACTATCTCAACTAGACAAGAAAGAGTAGAAGCGTCTAGTTGAGTTTGATTACGGCATATGAGTCGTTGGAATATTCAACAGTCCCATACTTTTGCCAATCTTGCGAATTTGTAAGTTCTTTGCGCAATAAAAACCACTCGACATTTTGGTCTTTGAGCGTCTGTGTAGCTTTGGCATCGGCAAATTTCGCGAAGTTGACCGAGTCAATTACGCGCTTTGCCACCCATGGCTTAATTGCCGAACCATCGCTAATGCCTACGTAGTAATTACCTGCCAAGAAACGTCGATCAACCAACGCCGTCAGAAGTTTGTATCCGCCAGCATCACAATTCTCAGTTCTTAAAACTTCATTTTGTGTGCAGTTCATGCTGAGCTCCATTAGCGCAACCCAATCGGTATCAACATTGCATTCAGAATCTAAGGTTTCGCAGAAGTCGTTGGTCGCAAAGATCGCCGCGTCACTTGTATTGCTTGAAATCCAGTTTGAAGCAGAAATCAGATCTGGACGATCTTGCCCAGTTCTATTGGCAAAGTTTCTTTCAAATTCTGGGTACTCAGAGTTCACATTGCGAACAAAATTGACACCGAAGAAGCCAACACAGAGTGCAACAAGTCCGCACAGAACCAAATTCAATGTCGGAGCTATTTGTAGCCTGGCTTTTGAGACAAAGAGGAGTCCGCCGATTGCAACAAAAATCGGCAGTAGTCCTACTAGGGACGGTACGAGCCGAAGAGCGATTGCAAGGTTTGAGCCACTTTCAATATTTGGAATAAATGCTGAGAGCACAGCACTTAGAAGTGCAACGACAATGACTATGACCAAGAGATTCTTTGGTATTCGTGATGCTAGATACTGGTTGACTAAAAGTGGCGCAATAAAGATAATTAAAACACTGGATGACGCATGAGAGAAAAATAGTTCTACAGCAAATTCGCCTGACAGAAACATAGTTGCAAGTAGGCCTGAAATTCCTATTCCATATACGAGCACGCGAATCAATTGACTCTCTGGAAACTTAGCGGTCGACACTCTTAATAAACCGAAAATGTGCACTCCGTAGAACCCAAATATAAACACCAAAGCTGCAATCCATCTGATGTGTATTGGGTAAGGCCGGAAATCCCCGGTGATTCCGTTGACGGCGGTGATGATGGCATCGCGGGTGACAGTGCTCATCTGGTGAGCACAGAACAGGCGGTCGTAGAAGTCCACGAGTCCCGTGGCGCCGCCGGTGGTGAGGGTTTTGAAGTGCTGGAGGTCGTTTGGAAGGTGCCAAAGTAGGGTGTTTTGGCCACCAATCAGGCGGTTGCGGTCGTGGGCTACCACCAAGGTGATTTTGGGCGCGGGGTGCGTCATACGGCTACGTCTGCGGCGATGGCTGGATGGGGATCGTACCCCGTGAGTTGGACGTCGTCGTAGGTAAAGGCGAAGAGGTCGCGGACTTCTGGGTTCAGCGCCAATTGGGGAAGCGGTCGATAATCCCGCTGCAATTGGGTGTGAACTTGGTCCAGGTGGTTGCGGTAGATGTGGGCGTCGCCCAGGGTGTGGATGAATTCACCCACGCGCAGGCCGGTGGCCTGCGCCACCAACCCGGACACCTCATCGACCTCATGGCGACTTGCATCGAGCTCTCGGGTGCCGCGTTTCCCGAGCAATTCGCAGGCCGCCCCACCCTGCCACCCGAGGGGTTGAGCCTGGTGCCCGTGTTCGCCAAGCAGGCACGCGATCGCGGTTTCATCTACTGGGAGCACGAGGGCAACCGCGCGGTCAGCGACGAGCGCTGGAAACTCGTCGCCAAGGGTCCCGCGGGGCCCTGGGAGCTCTACGACCTCGCCACCGATCCCACCGAGCGTGTCAATTTGGCCGCGAAGGATCCGGGGCGTGTGGCCGAACTGCGCAAGTTGATTGAAGCACAAAACGCAGGTTTGCCCAAGCCCCTTTGGCCCGGCCTACTTGAAGGCGCGATCCGGATCGATGTTCCGTTGAATGCCGCATGGAAAAAAGATCAGGAATATGTCTATTGGGCCAACTGATCGCGTGGTGGTGTTTTCAGAAATTCAGCCTATGCGGGTTTGCATCGCAAAAGCGTTTTGCAATTTTTTAATATGTCTATCAGCCTATTTCTTGGGCGAACCGCGGGGGATAAATTTGTGACAGTTACGCAGCTCATCAACCAAAATTGGGTTATCATATCCCTTGTCGCTTTTGGGCTGGGCATCTTGTTTGAACTGGGCGCCATTCGCTTCCTCAAACGTAAGGGTAACGTCCCGGCAAAAGACTCCTTGCTGTCCATATTTCTTGGGCTCGCAAGCGATCCTGTAAATGCCATCTTTGCGTTCATCACCACCGCCGCTTTATTTGCGGCAGCCCCCTTTGCGTTTGGCGAAATACCGATCACCTGGGGATCGTTCTTATTGTGCTTCGTGCTCGATGATCTGCGATTTTATCTGCACCACCGCATATGCCACCGCGTCCGTTGGGGTTGGGCCATGCATGTGGTCCATCATTCATCCACCAATTTCAACATGCCCATTGCGCTGCGCCAAAGTTGGATGAAGCATTTTACCGGCACGATGATGCTCAAAATTCCGCTGATTTTAATCGGCTTTGATCCGGCATTGGTTGTTTTTTGTGGGGTTCTTAACGCAACCTACCAATTCTTCCTTCACACCGAAACCGTCGACCGTATGCCACGGTGGTTTGAATATATTTTCAATACGCCGAGCCACCACAGGGTGCACCATGGCCGCAATCCAGAATATCTGGATGCGAATTTCGCCGGTACGCTGATCATCTGGGATCGCATGTTTGGCACATTTGTCGAGGAAGACCGCGCCGTGCCGGTTGACTATGGCTTGGTCAAAAATCTTGAGACGTTTAATCCATTCACAATCTTAACCCACGAATATGTCGGCATAGCGCAAGACGCTTCGCAACGCAGATCGGAAGAGCACACGTCTGAACTCCAGTCACCGGCTATGAGCTCGTATGCCGTC